>Ga0075423_10000004_pt1 | contig 104144 bp, 132 predicted proteins | sample SoiMethybrSBSTD2_FD_80114 | JGI IMG/M metagenome (GOLD analysis project Ga0075423, IMG submission 80114) | Bulk soil microbial communities from a Populus tree surrounding site in Tennessee, USA - Soil MetaG P. TD hybrid SBSTD2 | ecosystem: Environmental > Terrestrial > Soil > Tree plantation... | reverse complement strand
TCTCGTGTCGAACGGCGACGGTACGATCTCCGCATACAACGAATACGGGGATGACGCACACTCGACGTTCGACTCGAAGGAGTATCTCCTCAGCTGGCTTAGGTTGTCGGGTGACAACGGTGGCGGCGCGGACGTCAGGTGGCAGCGACTGTCCGTGCCTGAGGCTACGGCACCGGTCGCCAAGGGTGCACCTAAGCGTGTGAAGGTGTCGTCACCACCTGACACCACATCATCACCTGAACTTGCATCGTCACTTGATCGACTGACGAAACTTACGAGTGGTACCGAGGTCAGTATCGACGACATCTCGAGTGGTCAGGTGGGGATCGTCAGTAAGGTCACCACAAAAGATGGCTCGTACATTCGTAAGGAAAGTAAGAGCTGGGGGTCCAGCACCGGGAAAGAGATCACAGACGCTGAGGACCTCGTCGCCGAACTGGGTATCCGGATCGGCGCACCGGTGCCTGCGGCCGAACGTGTGAACCAAACAACGGTGCACATGGAGCTCGTTGACGGCACGCCGGCTGGTGATCACTTTGACATCGAAGGCCGTGATGACTACGAGTACAACACCGATCCCGAGCGCGACAAGATTCTTAAGAGTCGAAAAGGTCGACTGCTTGGACTACTCGATCTTATGACATTGAACGGTGATCGTCACGAGTACAACTGGATGATCGATAAGAACGGTGATCCGGTAGGCATTGATCACGGTCTCGGGTGGTCGACCGCAAAGCCGGCGGACTCGACGCAGATCCCTGATGACAAGCTGATCAAGGGTTGGATGGATCAGATCGAGTCGCCGTTCGTGCCATCGTTTGTGCCATACGATGAGATGTTCCGCCGGTCTGACATCGATAAGGCGCGCTCGGCGCTGGATGCGATGGAGACTCGGTTCAATGAAATGCGCAAGCCACGCTGGATCGGCATCAGTCGCCGTGTGCTGGACATCATCGAAGAGCAGATGGACATGACCTTGGCCCAGCAAGCCTCATGATATAATGACATCAGGAGGTGTGTGATGACCGTGAACCTAGTCTCGGTCTCGTCAGGTAAGGTGTTGGGCACCCTGGCGCTGGATGGTGACAGCGTTAAGGGTAGCAACCCGTCGGCCACGAAGATCTTTGACTCACTCAAGCGTGCCTATGAGACTCCACCGCCTGATGCTGAGATCTTGGACATCTTCGCCGATGGCTGGTCGAACGGTTACGTGAAGACAGTTAAGGCGTAGATTACACAACTGTGGCACACCACTGCACGTTGTGATACCGTATCATCGAGGTTAGCGGGCCGCAACCTACCCAAGTTCGTCTTCGGAGGTAGCGGTCATGCCGTGGCACATCGAGCAGCGCAACGGCCACTTCGTGGTCGTCAAGGACGCCGATGACTCGGTTGCCGGACGACACGACTCACGTGTGAAGGCCATTCGTCAACTGCGCGCGCTCTATGCGAGTGAGGAAGACCTCACCGCCGGTGGCGGTTTTACGGCGCCAGCGCAGCCGATGCACACGATTCCTGCGGCTAGCGCGCCGTCAAACTGCCCTCCGGGTCATCACAAGATGCCTGATGGCAGCTGTATGGCCGATGACAAGATGGATGGTTACCAGGCCACTGAGCCCGTGACCATGGAGGCGCAGACCGAGACCGCGCCGTGGGACGGCGTCCTAACTGTCGAGGGCATCGAGTCCGGCGACGGTCGGATGTTCAAGATCGGCTCACTCTCATGGGACCTTACGCCGGCCGACGGCATGCCTCTCATGTGGCAGCGTGTGACCAGCCACGGTGGCCAGGGCGACGAGTCAGTTCGCGTCGGCAGCGTCACACAGGTCTGGCGCGAGCCCGACCCAGGTGGACGTCCCGATGTTGCGATCATCCGCGGTCGTGGCTTCATCGACCTGGGTAACCCAGATGGTGCGGAGGTCGCACGTCGCATGAAGGCCGGCGTGATGTCCGGCAACAGCGTCGACGTCGACTCGGTCAAGGACGCCAACGTCGAGTTCGTCTACGATCAGCCGACAGCGGGACAAACACCGGCGCAGCCTGGCGCACCAGTCGATATCAACAGCATGTTTAAGAAGCCACAGCTGACGATCTACAATGCGGGTCGCGTGCGTGGTACGACGATGGTCGAGTTTCCGGCGTTCACCGAGGCGCGTCTCAGCCTGATCAAGAACGATGACGTCGTGGCCGGTGCGCTGGTCGAGTTTCACATGCCGATCCTCGAGGCGATGCGCGAGGTGATGGCGCAGCCAATCACGTCTGACGAGCTTGAAGATCGTGAGGACGCGCTGGTTGCCGCGGGCCACGTCATGGAGTTCACCGACACGCCGCCACGTGCGTGGTTCGATGAGCCGACCGACGTGACGCCGTATGGCGCACTGACCATCACAGACTCCGGTCGCCTATACGGCTACCTGGCACCTGCCAAGGTGCATCACAGGTCGTTCCACGACCGGACTGTCTACGCGCCGATGGGTAAGGTCGACTACTCGCGGTTCATGTCGGGTGAGACGATCGTCTCTGACGGTGGCCGTGTAGTAACTGGCCCAATCACCATGAACTGTGACCACGCGACGACTCAGCGACCTATCACAGCCGGTCAGGCGCAGGAGCACTACGACAACTCGTGCTCGCTGTTCGCCACGGCTTGCGTCGGCGAGAACAAGCACGGCGTCTGGATCGCCGGCGCCGTGTTACCCGACGTCACACCTGCGATGATCCAGCGCGCGATGGCTTGCAAGCTATCGGGTGACTGGCGTGCACAGCAGGATCGGCCCGGCTGGCGTGAACTGACCGCCGCACTACTCGTTCCCGTGCCAGGCTTCCCGATGGCACGTGTCGCGTCCTCGGTGCGAGTTGAGAACGGACAGTTGGTGGCTGCCGCGGTGCCGGTTCGCTTCGTACACGACGAGAACGGCGTACCCGAGTTCACCAGCATTGATGAGCGTCGCGCGCTGGCGCTTCGTCTGGCCAAGTCGATCCAACGTGATCCGGCATCTAAGCTTGCGGCGATCAAGGCGCGCATGGCCTTTCGTCAGTTCTCGGAGGCTGAGCGTGAGGCGCTAGCCGCTTCGGGTGACGCGTTGCCTGATGGCTCATTTCCGATCCCGGACGTCGCCAGCTTGCGCGACGCGATCCACGCCTACGGCCGCGCCAACCCGAGTAAGCGCGCTGCCGTCCGTGCGCACATCATGAAGCGCGCCGCGGCGTTGGGTCAGACGCGACTCATCCCGCGGAAGTGGGTCGGTGGTGCGTCGGGTATGATGGCGTTCAACGACGATCACTGGAAGCGTCAGCCACGTGATGGCGACGGTCAGTGGACTGATGGCCCTGGCGGTGGCGCTGTTGGCAAGGTTCTTTCCCTCGAGCAGAAGGCTCACCTCAATCAGTGGTTCACCGATCAGGGTCTAAGCCCGGGTAAGAGCTCTCCTGACCAGATTCGTGATGGCCTCAAGCGCGCTCGGAGTAACCGTGCTGAGTGGAAGAATCTCAGTGACGATGACATCCTAAGCGTGCTTGATGGTGGTGATAAGTCGAAGCCATGGTCATCTAAGATGGGTGGACGCCTAAGTGACGTTGAGGGCTATAAGAAGTCATCGCCTACGTCGGGTCCGGGTAGCAAGCAGTTACCACGCGACGAGGGTGGCAACGTTCACCTGTTCAAGGCTGGACAGGAGATTACGACACGCGAAGACTTCATGAAGCTGGATGGCTCAGATCGTAATGAGTTGATCGATCGCGTGAACCACTTCCTGCAGCCCGATCAGCTCGATCCTCGGTACCCAGGTGAAGAGAAAAGCCTACGTGCTCTCAAGGAGAAGTACGAGAAGTGGAACTACGATCCTGAGACACCGAACACTAACCCGCCAAAGGCTCGACCTAAGCCGGGTGAGGTCGGTAACCGACTACACCGAGGTTCAAGTGGCGGCGTCGATCTTATGAAGACGTCCAACCTCGAGAACCTAGATGGCCTGACCGGACTGGAGATCGGTGAGTTGCGACGCGCCGTTAGCAAGGCTGCGTCCGCGCCTGACGTGGACAAGTACGCCGGTGAGGTCGCGGCGCTGAAGAAGTTGCGTGCGCTGCTCGCCGACCATGATCGTAAGCACCCAAGTCAGGGTAACTAACGAAGGAGATCTGCTATGGGCTGCCCTTGCCGGAACAAGGTTAAGGAAGCTGTCACCTCGGCTAACCTGCCACAGGGTGACCCGCTGGCGAGTCAGCGGGCGTATGACGCCAACCACACGCAAGAAGTGCAGCAGGCTCAAGAGCCTGTGACCGCCTCCGCCAGCCGGTAACCAATACACTCGAGACGGGGACGCGACGTTGACCACATTAGACCAGCGCCGTGCGTTAGCTCTTCGCATTGCTAAGACTATTCAGCGCGATCCGGCGTCGATCGTGGCCTCGTTGCGTGCCCGTCTTGATACGACTGCGTTCGACTTTAATGAGCGACAGCCACGTGATGACCACGGACGCTGGACTGACAAGCCGGGTAGTGGCCTCGGTAAGCTCATCAAGAAGGCCGTCAGCAGGTTCTCGCCGTCCGAGCAGGAAGAGTACGACAAACTTGAGAGCAAGCTGGGTAAGACAGGTCACCTTCGTGGTAAGGAAGCTGAGCGTCACAACGCGTTACGTAAGAAGCTTCATGGTTCGCCGTCGCCATCTTATGACACAGAAGATGAGGGTCCGACTCATGCAGATAACGTAGCTCGTCAGCATCAGCTTGAGCGTCAGTTTGAGAGTGATGAAGGTCTCTCAAGTGCAGAACACGACGAGCTTAAGGGACTTCAATCACTTGCTAAAGATGCATCTGATTCTGATATCGCTGAGTTCAAGCGTCTTGAGAACAAGCTCGACAACAGCTACCTCACCGACGCGGAAAACGCGCGACACAACGAACTACGTCGCAAGATCGAGGGTCCGCAGCGCGCACGTGAGCGCGAGCTTGATGACATCGCCGAGAACCGTGGGTACGTCACGGATGAGGAAGCTAACTACCTCAACCAACTGACCGATTCGGAATTTGCGAACGAAGCAGACGAGTTCTTTCTTCACGGCATGACTCGTGATGAGTGGAAATCACTTAGCAAGGCTAAGAAGGCAGTTGTGTACAAAAACCTAGAGACCATCGACGATGAAGATCTGTGGCGTAAGTTCACAGACTTTGAGGGTTCGTAGCATCTCATAATGTCACGTTGTTGCACAATGTGACGACGACAAGATACAGTACTTCAAGACGGGCCGCGTCATTTACGTTCACGTACTTACGAGAGGTTAACCGTGGACATGGACGAGGCCTTTGCCCTCCCCGAAGACCTGACGGGTCTTTCGCATGGTGAGCTGACCGCGCTCGAGACGCAGGCTCTGGCCGAGTTCGACGCGCTCGCTGCCGACGAGAACATCACCGACGCCGGTATCGTCCGGCTCAACGCGCTGGCCGACGGTGTCGAAGCCGTTCGCGCCCAGCTTGGCTCGGTCGTAGCGGCTGCCGCCGATCGCAACGCCGCGGCTGTCGCGGCTAAGGAACGCGTGAGCGCAGCTCTGAAGATCTCGGTCGAGACCGACGAGGATGAGAACAAGGAAGACGAGGTCGAAGCTCCGGCTCCGGCTGCGGCTCCTGAGGCTGCACCGGCCGTGGCGCAGGTCCCGGCTCCGGCGATGGCAAGCCAGGGTGGCGCGACCACCAAGGCTCGTCCGAGCTTGGCCGCGGCGCAGGCTGCGGCGCCGGCGGTTCCCGACGAGTCGACGCGTGGCCTAGCGGTCACGGCGGTCAACTCGACGCTGGGACGGCCGTCTGGCTATCGCTTCGCCAACGTCGACGAGCTGGTGGACGCGATCCAGGCCAGCGCGCAGGGCATGACCACGACCCACGGCACACCGAGCTTGCTTCAGGTGGCCAAGATCCAGAACCAGTACGACGAGACGATCGACGGTGACCGCACCTCGGTTCGCGAGTTCGAGGAGCTCGTCGCCAGCATCCGGACACCGGATGCGCTGGATGCCATCGTCGCCGGTGGTGGTTGGTGTGCTCCGTCGGAGATCAAGTACAACTTCTTCAACATCTCCTGCCAAGACGGCGCCGTCGACCTCCCGACGGTCGGCATCAAGCGTGGCGGTGTCAAGATTCCAGTCTCGCCGAGCCTGGCGGACGTCTTCACTGGTACGTTCAACAACACCACGAATCCATGGCTGTGGACCGAGGCTGACGACATCCTGACCGTCACGGGCTCCGTCAACAAGCCGTGTGTCCGGGTTCCCTGTGCGACTCACACCGAGACGCGGCTCGAGTGCTACGGCATCTGCCTGACGGCCGGTAACCTGACGGACTCGGCGTGGCCCGAGGCGACCAGGAACTACCTGAGCCTGCTGATGTCGGCGCACTTCCACGCGATGAACGCTCGATTCATCTCGCAGATGGTGACACTGTCCAGCGCGGTCAACGTGATCGCATCCGGTTCGGGCCAGGCCATCTCGGCCGACCTGCCGGACTACATCTCGCTGGCGGCCAACGACTACCGCATCCGCTACGGCATGTGCGACGACGACGTCCTCGAGGTGCTGCTTCCGGTCTGGATCAAGGATGCGATCCGGTCGGACCTCAGCCGTCGGACCGGCGTCGACTACCAGGCCGTCACGGACGCGGACATCGCGGCGCTCTTCAAGGTTCGCCGGGTTCGCATTCAGTACGTGCAGGACTGGCAGGTTCGCACCGCCGGTCAGCCGGGCGGAAGCTCGATCCTGACGGCCTGGCCGGACACGGTGGACTTCCTCATCTTCGCCGCCGGTACCTTCATCAAGGGCAACGGCCTCAGCCTCGACCTCGGTGTGGTTCGCGACTCGGTGCTCAACGCCGAGAACGATTTCACCGCGGCCTGGACCGAGGAGTGCCACCTGATCGCGAAGGTTGGCTACGAGTCGCGTCAGTACCGGATCCCGGTCTGCCTCGCGGGTCGTACCGGCTCGGCCAACATCACGGACTGCCACGTCGCGTAACCGATGAATGGTTACTCGGGGGATGACGAGACAGAAGGAGGTGAACGCCGGTGGACAGGCGACAGTACGTAGCGGCACCGGCGTTCACACCCCGGCCATACGGCCTACTCACGTCACTTAATGACGTCGTACGGACGCCAAACGATCCGCACTGGCAGATGGGTGTCACGTACGAGTCACTCTGCGGCGACGCCAACACGACGTTCGATGACTGCATCGTGGTGACGGGTAGCGGCATCGGGCAACCGGTGCCGCCGAGCCCGCCGAAGGCTGACACGGGTCTTGATCTCATTAAGCGTGGTGCGACGGCGTTCACGGTCTTCGCAGAGATCGACTGTTCGGCGCCAGGCTTCTGGGATCGAGCCGAAGACGTCGTAGGTGACGGACTGCTTCGCACGGAGCAAGAGCAGGTCGAGCGTGCGCTTTGGACCGGTCAATCCGGTGGGCAGAACGTTGTCTTCCCACACCTGGCGGCGAACACCGCCTTCGTGGATGAGGAAAACATCACGCTGCAGACCGCGGCCGTCTCGGTCTCGGGTACCGCGATGTACGACGTCGTCGAGGGTCTAGGTCGACTTGAAGCGATGTTGGCTTCGTGTTATGGCGGACTAGGCGTCATCCACGTTCCGGTGGCGCTGGCCTCGACGTTGATGGCATGGAATCTGATCACGCCGGTTGGCAACAAGATGATCACCACTACGATGGGTAACACTGTCGTCTTAGGTGCCGGTTACCCGGGTACACCACCTAGCGCGCCGCTGGATCCCAGCCCAGCTGTCGGTCAGTGGATGTACGCCACAGGAAACATGTTCATCTACCGAAGCCGCGCGCGGATCATTCCAATCCGTGACTCGATCGATCGCAGCGAGAACACGGTGAAGGCGATCGCAGAACGTACATATGTCATCGGCTGGGATTGCTGCCACTACGCCGTCTTGGTATCCATGGGTGGCGAGGTCGCAGGTTCATCGGGTTCATCGTCGTAGGAGAGTGTTAGGTCATGGCAGCTCTTTGTCTGGCGCCGATCCAGGCTCGTGTGGCCCGGCTGATCAAGCTGGACACCTGCGGCGTCCCGGTCACCGGCGCATCGTCAGCGGTCGTCAACACCGACGGCTTCGTCAGCATCAACCCAAGCCCGCAGTACCTCGACGGCGAGGAGCATCAGCAGCGCAAGGCCAACGGCGCTCTTTGTGTTTACCAGAAGGACCCGTCGGAGCTGACCCGCGTCGATCTCGAGATCAACTGGTGCGTCCTCGACCCGGACGCGATCGTCATCGTCTCCGGTGAGCGTCTGCTGACCACCGGCTCGACGACCGGTACGGGTGTGGCCTTCGGTGAGGGTCAGCTGACCAGCCGGTACTCACTCGAGGTCTGGCAGCCGGTCGCCGGCACAGGTGCCTGTGACCCGTCGGGTGTCCAGCGCTACATCTACTGGGCCTTCCCGAACGTGGGCAACACGAAGATCGGTGACTTCGCCTTCCAGAACGACGTATTCCAGTTCCAGAACACCAGTGAGACCAAGGCTGCGAGCCCCTTCTGGCTCTCGCGCGTTGGTGCCGCCACGTGGCTAGGATCGAACACCGTCGCCTCAGACGAACACTTCCTGTTCAACGTCACAACCGCGACACCACCGACGGCAACGTGTGGTGCTGTCGTCCTGAGCTAAGTCGGAGGGAGGTGTGCCTTGGGCGCGGTCGGGTACACCTCGACTCCGAGGCGTGAACAGCTCTGGTCACGTACTGGTGACATCATCGTGCTGTCCAGCGAACTACGCTTCTACAACCGTACCGGGCGTCAGAGGACAATTCAGGGTGCCTGGGTGGCGGCCGGAACCCCTCCGACCGGTACGGACATCATCGCGGACATCAACAAGAACGGCACCACGATCTTTACGACGCAGGGCAACCGTCCACGAGTTCTAGGTGGAACGAACGGTGGCATCTTGTCGACGCCTGATGTGATGTCGTTCGCGGATGGTGACTACCTGACGGTGGACATCGATCAGATCGGCAGCGTCACGCCTGGCGCCGACGTAACGGTCGGATTGCTGGTGAACTGATGAACGCTGTGATGCTGGCACCGGAACACCGCTGGGTCTGTCCCAACTGCACGTTCACCGATGTAACGCATGAGACCGCGGTCCATACACGGTTTCACGCCTGCCGCGGGATGTACGGGTTGACGGCGCCGATGGTTCCCGCTGGTACGAAGTGCAAGATCGAAGCTGTGGAGCGCGAGGACTTCGTCGGAGACGAGATCGTGCAACGCGACGGTCGTGGTCGACCGGTCATGGCATTGATCACCACGCGCGATGACGGGCAAGACGCAACGGTGTATGCGCCACTAGCGCGCCTACTAGCGAGGAGTTAGACGATGGCCGGTGAAGCCGCGTTCAGCGCGAACGACGCAGGTGTGCTTGTGGAAGACCGTGACACCGAGATCGCACAGGCCAAGGCCGGTGTGGCATTTCTCGAGCGCGATCTCGCGACGTATCTGGATCGGCTTGAGCGTCTTCGCGGAAAGCTGGTCAAGGCTGAGAACGCCGTGATCGCCGTCCAGGAGCAGATCGCCGAACTGCAGGCTGACGAGCAGAAGGCCAACGCTGAGCTGCAGGCCGCCTACGAAGCTGTCACAGCGTTAACGGGAGAGTAAGCCATGGCATGGACCGACAGTCACGTGTTCCGCGCAGCCGTCGCGGATGTCTTTGGCAACGTCACCGCCATGGACTTCGACGCCGACTCGTTCAAGGTCGCGCTCTACAACAACACGATCACGCCCGACAACGACGTCACCTCGGCCAACTCGGCGTACAACGCCGGCCAGTGGGCCACAGCCCAGGAGGTCTTCCAGGCCGTCCAGTGGCCACAGGGTGGTGTCGTTCTCACCGGTCAGTCGCTGAACTCGGGTACAGCGGACACAGTCTTCTTCGACGCAAACGACACGTCGTCCGGTTCGGCTGCGACGCTAGCCTCGGTCTTCGGTTGCCTCGTCTACGATGACACACTCACCACACCGGTCGCGGACCAGGGTGCCTCGTTCAACTACTTCGGTGGCACCAACTCGGTCACCAACGGAACGTTCACGGTGGTCTGGCACGCGAACGGCATCTGGCGCGCGACGATGTAAGGGTGTGACATTGTGGATCTCTACCTAGCGGAACCGGTTGGCCCGTTCCCCACCGCGGCCAGCGCGGCGTTCAACACGTTCACCACGAAGCAGAACGTGACCACGCTAGGCAACGTCCCTGTCATTCCCGCGGGTAAGATGCGCGCTGGATCAAAGCTTTGGATCAGAGCGATCGGCAACTTCTCAACCACCGCCACGCCGACGCTGAGCCTTGGCTTCTGGTTCGGTACCCGTGCGCTGGCGATGACCATCGACATCGCGATCTCGACCGCCATCACGACGGCCTCAGGCGCCGCCGCGTTCCCGTGGATGATGGAGTGGGAAGGCTTCTGCACCAAGGCCGATGTCTCGGGAACCGTCCTGGGTCAAGGTAGACTGTATCTTGGCACCGCGCTGACCACGTTCGCCACGCCGGTTCCAATCCCGCTCACACAGGCCCTTCGTACCGTCGCCGTCGACACCACGATTGAGCGCGCCGTCGGCGTTTCAGCCGCATATAGCGCATCGAGCTCTTCCAACCAGGTGCAGGTGGACGACCTCAGAGTTCTTGTTCTTAACTGAGTGACGTAGGAGGCGGCGTATGACCATCTCCTACTCGGGTCGAGGTGGCACAAACAGCTTAGATGCTGGCGCAGCCAACATCACAGCCGCGTACTCGTCTGCCAACGCGGGTGGTAGCCTCTCGGTCGTCGCACTCGGCTGGGGTGACGCGGACAACACATTCAACGTCAACTCGGTCGTAGACTCCAACAACAACCCGTACTTTGCCGCACGAGTAAAGACGTGGAACTCTACGGCGACGTTCTCGGTGCAGCTTTGGTATCAGTGGGGTATCCGTGCCGGTGCCAACACGGTTCAAGCCAACTTCTCCAACGCCGCGACGACCTTTCGCCGTATCGGCATCGCGGAGTATGTCTCCACCAAGGGTAGTTGGTGGACCAACCCACTTAGTACGTCTAACGGTGCTACCGGCTCCAGCACCGCGCTGAACTCAGGATCGTTTACACCGACTAAAGACAACGCACTCATCGTCGGCATCGGTGGCATCTCCAGCGGAACGTTAAGCGTTACAGGTGGTTTCTCACTACGCCAAACAATAGCCGTCGACGTCTTGATGGAAGATCTCATCCAGACGAATGCGGCCAGCGTCGCCGCGGTGATGACCGGTACATTGTCGTCTGCGTGGATGATCCAAGGTGCTGCGTTCCTCGATGTCGAGGCGCCGAGTCAGTACGTTCAGATCCCACCACCATTCATCATTTTCCTCGCTGGCGCTGTGCAGCGGAACAACAGCGCCGCCGATACGACGGTGCCACCGACCAACGCACCGGCTGAGGTAGCGAACGTCACGTTCGTAGCCAACAACAGCACGACGAGTGTGGCGCCTGTCTCGAACTTTGCCGCTGTGTCGTTCGCAGCGAACAACGCATCGGTGCAGATCTCCCCACCGGCCGGTTCATCTGCCGTCACCTTCACAGCTAACAACGCGACCACAACCGTCGCACCGGGTGCCGGCGTCGCGACCATCGTCATCACGGCGAACAACGCATCTGAGGCCATCTCATCGCCTGCGGGCGTCGCTACGATCGCATTCGTAGGCAACAACGCCACCGCTGCGGTACGTGTCGACGCGCCGGCTGGAAACGCCACATTGACGTTCGTAGCTAACGCCGCTACGACGACCGTCAAGCCAACGGCCGGTGTTGCCACGATCGCGTTTGTGGCTAACAACCCGAGTGACGCGGTCTCTATCCATGCGGACGTCGCCACCACCGTTGCGTTCACAGCCAACAACGCCACGGTTACCGTACGACACGATGCTCCCGCCGAGTCTGCGGCGCTGACGTTCACGGCCAACAACACGACCAGCTTCGTCAAGCCAAGCGCGGGTAACGCGACGATCGCCTTCGTAGCGAACAACCCAGGCGATACGGTCGCACCACACGCGGGCTCCGGCGCGCTGACGTTCACAGCCAACAACGCAACGGTGCAGACGAGCGTCGTCGCACCGGCTGGATCGGCGGCGATCACCTTCGTCGTCAACGCGGCGACGACCACAGTCAAGCCAAACGCCGGTGTGGCGACCGTTACGTTCGTCGCGAACAACCCAAGCGAGACGATCAAGGCGAGCGCGGATGTCGCCACGACCGTCAACTTCACGGCGAACAACGCGACGGTCAGCACAGCCACCCAGACCAACGCGCCGGCCGGTCTGGCGTCGATCAGCTTCACCGCGAACAACCCATCGGACAGTATCAGCACGCATGCCGACGTCGCTAACCTGACGTTCGTAGGCAACAACGCGCAGGAATCAGTCGCACCCCACGCGGGTGTCAGCGCCGTCTCGTTCACCGCGAACAACGCCACCGTGATGACAGGCGTTGCGGCTGGTGTGGCAGCGCTCAGCTTCACAGCGAACAACGCCAGTGAACGCGTGGCACCGACCAGCGGATTTGCGCCGGTCACGTTTGTAGGCAATAACGCCACGGTCTCGACGGCATCGGTGACCAACGCGCCGGCCGGATCAGCTGCCATCTCGTTCATTGGGAACAACGCCTCAACGCAGGTGAAGCCATCGAGTGGCGTCGCCACGTTCACGTTCGTTGGGCTCAATGCGACCGTCACAACAAGTGGTGGTGGCAGCGCGTTGGCACAGGATGCACACCTAACGTTCACAGCATACAACCCCCACGTAACGGTGCCGGGTGGTACCGCTGTGGAGCAGTGGAACCTCTCACTATGATGTACCACATTGTAGAATGATACCGGAGGCTGACAAGTGACCACTCTTATTCGAGGGCGCACCGGGCCACTCCTCGTGGAGTGGTTCGAGTACCCAGGTGGCCCTCCCGCCGTCGTCAACAACGTCATCATTACGATCACCCCACTAAGCGGTGGTCCGGCCGTCGTCGGACCGACCAGCACCGGGGTCACCACTGTGGCCACGGGCGTCAACGTGTATCAGTGGGCTGTACCACCGGGTCTGCCGCTGGGTGACTACCTGGTCGTCTGGGACGGCGAAGACACGGGCATGTCGCCGATCCAAGCGTCCGAGGTCGTCAGCGTCGTGGCTACCTCCGCCGGATCGACATCGGGTCCCTGTAGCACCTGGACGCCAATCTGGTGCTGCGACCTGTTAGATACAGCAGCTGTCACCGGTACGGCGCTCCAGGCGGCTACTGAGGTCCTCTGGGCGCTATCTGGTCGCCAGTTCGACACTTGCACCGTCGAGATCTGGCCGTGTCGGCGCGAGTGCATGACTGATCTTCCTGGTGGTTGGAACTCGTGGACCGGAGGCACGTGGACGTGGCCGCAACCGGCGCTGATTGCGGGAACGTGGTTTAACCTCACGTGTGGTAGCTGCATCGGCGAGTGCTCGTGCACACCACTGTCTCAGGTGAAGCTTCCCATGCCGGTACTCAACGTCATCGAGGTCCGCATGGACGGTGTGGCCTTGATCCCGAATGTGGACTACCGGCTGGATGATGGTCGTCTTCTCACGCGTCTTGGTGGTGAGGACTGGCCGTGGTGTAACGACCTGAGCCAGCTCGAAGGTGAAGGCACCTGGTCCGTCGTCTTGTCGATCGGCAAGGACGTACCGACCATGGGTCAGATGGCCGTCGGTGAGCTGGCCTGTGAGTTCGCCAAGGCGTGTGTCGGTGACGACGCGTGTCGGCTTCCTAAGACGGTCCAGCAGCTGACACGGCAGGGTGTCTCACTGACGTTCATCGATCCCAATCAGCTCTTTGAGAACGGACTGACCGGGCTGTACTTCGCGGACTTGTTCATCAACGCGGTCAACCCTAAGCGCAACATGGCACCAGCCAAGGTGTACAACCTCGATGAACCTAGTGCGCCAAGGTTAGGTAGCTGATCATGACGATGGTGTACCTGGAGACGTCCTCGATCGTGGCGGTGACCGGCGCGCTGCAGTGCGTCTACGACGCGCTGGATCCAAAGCCCAACCGGTTTTGCTCGCTGGTCCCAGGTGACATCGCCTGGGATGAATGTGAGTGTGGTCAACTCGCCGGCAGCATCACCGAGGACTTCCCAAGCAACATCTTTCCGACACCGGCGAACGACTTACCGCAGACGAAGTGTGGTCCACCGTTGATGGTGGTCGCGGCCACGCTGTCGCTCGTGCGTTGTGTGCCGACGCCCAACGACAACGGTCATCCACCTAAGTGTGACCTACTACTCGAGGCGGCGGTTCAGCTCGAACGCGATCGCTGGGCGGCACGACGCGCGCTTAACTGCTGTCTGAAGGGTATGTTCGCACGTTTTGAGATCGCCAACTTCCTCGTGGGCACCACCACGACGATCGGTCCTGAGGGCATGTGTGCTGGCTTCAACCTGCCGTTCTTCATCGGATTCACCAATGAGGGATGCTGTGACTAGATGGTACGCCAGAACATGCACCAGATCCCACTCCACCAACTACTTAACTCACCGTCGGGTGGCGTCGCTCGTGAGCTGCTCAAGCGGGGGTACAAGGTTCAGGCGCGCGCCAAGCTGCTGATCTCCGGCGCCGGCGCCGGACATCCTAAGCGAGTTCGTACCGGTCTGCTGCGCTCCAGCATTCTGGTACGACTTCGTATGGCACCTGGACTGTCGTGTCGCATCGGCACCAACGTCTGGTACGCACATCTTGTTCACGACGGTACGGGTCTCTACGGACCAAAACATCACAAGATCTATCCACAGCGAGCTAAGAGATTACGCTGGCGCGCCAATGGCAAGGTGATCTACGCTCGATCCGTCAAGGGTATGCGAAAGAACCAGTTCCTTAAGGACGCGTTGTCCGCCGCAGCTTGAGAGATGCGTGACCATTTCTTCGTGTTACGGTATCCATAGCACTAAGTAGGGCCGCCGGGCCGTGACGAGACGAGGAAGTATGGCAGAGGTACGGTTCAAGGACTTCACGCTCGACGCACCTGAGATCAAGTTCGCCATCGCAGGTGAGAACTTCGACGCATCACCGGCCCTGTCGGCGGTGCTGCTGCAGCAGATCTCGGACATCGTCGACGTGTTCACCGACAGCGACGACAAGACGCTCTCGATGATCGATAAGATCAATAAGCTCATCGAGTTCTGCGACGCGATCCTGATCGGTGACTCCAAGGAGCGCTTCGCAAAGATCGCACCGGGGCTTGACCTCCAGCGGCAGATCATGCCTCTGTTGTACTGGCTCCTGGAGGCGTATGGCATCCGCCCTACCGAGGTGTCATCGGACTCGTCAGCTACGTCGCCGACCGAGACCGATGGCACCACTTCCACGGTTGGCTCCTCGACCGAGGTCACTATCTCGACAGACTCAGTGCCTGCCAGTTCCTCGACCTAGCCCACCGCTGGATCCTGCTCACGATCCCGAATGATGAAAAGAACAACACGCACCAGAAGATTAACAACCTTCTGATCGGGCCGCTACTAACGATGGAGAACGATGACAGGGTGATCGTCATTGATCCTATCGTTGGCATCGCGCCACCACCGTGGTGGCGTGGTGATGAGGCGGCGTCGCAAACATCACAGCTGGTTGCGACGCAGATGCGGCGGAGGATACCGTGACGGCGCCGATCGACACCGCTTACGTCGAGATCAAACCTGACTCGAGTGGCTTCACGCGCAACCTGCGTCGTGACGTTGACCGAGCTTTTGGCGACGTCTCGCGTGATGTCGATCGGCACACCAGCCGAATTAAGAGCTCACTCAGCAGCGCGTTCAGCGCGCTCGGTGGCGCCTTACGTGGCGCAGGCATGGTCACCATGCTCATCACCAAGCTGGTCGCACTTGCCGGAGCCGCCGGCGCGGTCGCAGCCGCGTTGACTGGCCTGGCCTCGGCCGTCGGTAGTGGTATCCAGTCGTTGATCGGTCTCGTACAAGTTGCGACACAGGCCGCCGGCGCACTACTGCTGATCCCAGGTGCGTTAGGCATCTTAGCCAGCGCTCTCGCCACGATCAAGATCGGCTTTAGTGGCATCGGTGCTGCGTTCAAGGAGGCCGGTGCTGGTGCCGGTGGTGGCGCGAGTCAGATCGAAGGCGCCGAGCGTCGGATCGCTTTGGCTCAGCGCGCGGCTAAGCAAGCCCAGGAGGCGCTGACCCAAGCTCGTAAGGACGCTAAGGAGAACATCGAGGACCTGGCTCGAACGCTTAGGGGTGCGCGGCTGGATGAAGAGGGCGCGACTCTTGCACTGGAAGACGCGCAGAAGGCACTGCAGGCAGCACAGAGATCAGGTGATCCGGACGCGATTCGTCGCGCGGACTTGGCGTATCGTCAGGCGCAGCAAAGTCTTGAGGACGTGCAAGACCGTGTAGGTGACCTCGCTGAGGAAAGTGAGGAAGCCAACAAGAAGGGCGTTGAGGGCTCCGACCAAGTGCAGGCCGCGCTGCAGCGTCAAGCCGATGCGACATACGAGCTAGCGCAGGCGCAGAAGGCTGCCACTGCGTCGTCGGGTGGTATGGCCTCCGCGATGTCGAAGCTGGCACCTAACGCTCAGGCATTCGTGCGTGCCATCTTAGCGCTTAAGCCGGCGTTCAACGACCTACGCCTGTCGGTACAAAACGCACTATTCGCCAATCTTGGCACTGAGATCACAAAGCTGGCGAATTCACAACTTCCGGTGTTGAAGCAGGGTCTTACGGGTATCGCGGTCGAGATGAACACCGGCATCATCGCCGCGTTCCGCGAGCTTGGCTCCGAGGCATCACGAGCTGACTTCGCGTCGATCTTTGACTCCGCGGCAACGGTAATCCACAACTTATCGGGTGCCGTACGTCCACTGCTGCAGGCGCTCAGGGACATCGTAACGGTCTCCGCGCAGTCGGTTGCGGCGTTGACCGGTGGCTTAGGTGGCTGGGCTGAGAAGTTCGCCGCTAAGATTCACGAGATGCGCGCCTCTGGCGAGCTTAAGTCGCTGATCGACGACGGTATCGCCGCCCTTAAGACGCTGGCTGGTCTCCTTAAGGACGTGCTTGGGATCTTCGGTGGCCTAGCCAAGGCCGCCGGCTCGTCCGATGGTATCTTCAGCTTCTTCGATCGGCTTAACAAGCTGGTCAACTCGGTCAAGGGGCAGGAGGCGCTGAGCAAGATCTTCGCATCACTTGGCGAGATCGGTGAGGCACTTCTTCCCGTGCTGCTGGCGCTGGCCCAAGCGTTGGTCCCTGTCGCCAAGGGCATCGGCGCCATCGCGGTGGCGTTCGCGCCAACGCTTACGAAGCTGGCAACGCAGCTAGGTGACGCACTGGCCAGCCTCGCGCCAGCGATCATCGCGCTGTCGCCGGCGGTAGAGGCGCTGGGTAATGCGCTAGGCCCACTAGCCGAGATCTTGGTTGAGCTGGTCATCGGTGCAGCACCTGGCATCAAGGCGCTGATGGAAGGCTTAGGTGCTGGCCTGAAGGCGCTGGTGCCGGTGGCACCGATCGTGGGGCAGGCGCTGGGTGCCATCCTTGAGGTATTAGGTGCGTTGATCCAGGCGATCGCACCGGTGTTGGCGCCACTTCTTCAGGTGCTCGCCGATCTGTTCATCGGTCTAGCGGGAGTGTTGACGCCACTTCTGCAGATTTTTGCCGAGATCGCCAGCACGATCGCCAGCGCACTTGTCCCGGTGTTCAACGAACTTCTTACGACGATGTTGCCGTTGATTATTCAGCTGGGTAAGGACTTCGCCGAGTCATTTAAGCCGTTGATTCCGGTGATCGCTCAGATCGCGAAGCTTCTGGCGGCCAAGCTTCTGGCACAGTTACCTAGGATGGTGGCCTTCTTCGAGAAGCTGGCACCAATCATCCTCGACGTGGGTAGCGCACTTGCGCAGTACTTCCTTGCGGCGCTGGAGGAGATTCTCCCGATCCTACCCGATCTTATCGATGAGTTCTTCGAGATGGTGGAGGCCGCTCGCGCGATCCTCATTGCGGTGCTGCCGCTCATCCCGTCATTCATTAAGCTTTTGGCGCAGATCTTACCGATCATCACCAACCATAGGATTCTCATTCCACTGATCCAAGCCACCGTGCTTGCGATGCAGCTGTTTGCGGCGATCCTGCAGATCGTGGTGCCGATCCTCGAGAAGATCATTGGATTCGTCTCACGCACCATCGACGTCTTTAAGGGACTAGCGAACCCAGTCTCTACCATCACCGGTGCGTTGAGCAAGGTGGGTAGCGCCTTCGGCATCTTTGGTAAGAAGACGAAGGACGGTATGGGCGTCGCATCGTCTGCTGTGTCGACCAGCGTAGGAACGATGAAGAACAAGTTGAGCCCGCTGGGTGGCATTGGTGAGGCAGCCGGTAAGGCTGTCGCGCAGGGTCTCATCGATGGTATGAAGAAAAAGAAGCACGAGCTTGAGATCGTAGCGCAGGCGGTAGCAGCGATCGTCATCGGTGCGGCACAGGCGGCACTCGCGCTTGGGTCACCGTCCAAGGTGTTCATGGAGATGGGTAAGGACACCGTTGACGGCTACATCATTGGTCTTAAGAAGTCAACTCGCGGACTACGTACCGCGGTGAGTGATATCATCACCGGCGACATCACGCAGGTGGCTGGACAGACCAACATCGATCAGTCGATCACCTTCGGTGAGAACGCGATTAACATGCGATTCGCCGGCGATGCCAGCCCGCAGACGGGTATGGCCGCGGGATTGAGCGCAGGTCGTGGCATCACCAGTGAGCTGGCGCGTCGACGGAACATTCGAGTTGCGGTAAGGACGGCGTAAATGGGACTTTACAACGCTCACTTTCCTCACATCATCGGTGAGGAGTGGGTGCCGATCCGCAACGAGAACCTACAGTTCTCACCGTCGGTTAGCGCGGTTGAGATCGGCTATCAGTTCGATCACTTCAACAACACAGATGCCGTAACCAACGCGCGGTACTACCTCAACAAGTGGGCTGAGCGCGTCGATTCCACCGTGGTGGCAACGTTCGTCACACAGAGTTTCTTCGCGGCGTTGTATGAGGCTGGCACCGAGGCCGAGACCGGGCCCATTCAGGTCGTTCGCGTTCCGGTCATGGGTGGCGCTAGTGGCGGCGGTGGTGGTCCGTCACTAGTCAACTCATCGACCGTTCAGGAGGCGCTATTCCAGCCCAATGATGGAAGATACATCTTCATCACCGCTACGAGTGTCGGTCCTGTCTTCCAGATCCTCGACCTGTACTTCTCGGTTCGCCAGTTCGATCAGCTGCTGTGGAACAAGCGCATCGTAGCGATCGACGTCGTCTACAACGCCGCGGTGACGAACACCTCCGAACCTAACTCGACGTTCTTGGGTCTCGGTGTCGGTACCAGCATCGACTACGGTCAAGCCACGTTCAACGAACTCGGTACCATGCACATCGGCGACACAAACTGGTTCTTCGCTGTCGATCACCCGGGTCTGCCGTCGCCGACGCCTCATCCGTGGACTCCAACCAGCGTACGCCGATTCGATCAAAACGCCGCCAACTCGATCCGCGTTCGATTTCAATCCAACTCGACCGCGGACTTCGTTGAGAACCAGACGTTTGAGCTGTACTACGTCGCGATGGACATCTACTACTGCGAAGAGAAGCGCATCGCGATGGGCGGTGGCGTTCACCTTCTGCAGGGTATGAATTCTACGACACTATACGTTCCATCTGAGCCTACGAGCGGTGGCATCACGCTCGATAACAAGAGATACACGTTCACTCTCGCCGCGGCCGACACCGGCGACACCCGTGGTCTGACTGGCACAGGTACGATCTTGGCGCAGCCATATCCGTCGTTGAACGCGATCCGACAGCTCTACGAGAACCCATTTCACACTGGTATCCAGGTCAATCACCCAGCACCGGTCAGCCCAAACATCGTAGGAAAGACGTTCACCAAGGAAGAGACCGATGTCTTACTGCAGCTGACGCTGCACAAGAGTGACATTTCCATCATCGGTGACGTCCACCCATATGGTCGCCAGGTCGCTGCCCAGGTGTACGGCAACAACATCGCTGAGCAGACGATTGAAGATTCAAACATCGGCAGTAGCGTCACCACGCAGCAGGTTAGGTACTACGCTCGCCGGTTTGGTAACACAACATCACGTCTCGATCTGGTGCGCGTGTCATCACCAACGCAGGTCATCGCTTCACTTTCACCACCGGAGTGGGACGCGCTGGAGCCTGAGAACGGCATCATCGACGGTTGGAAGGAAGTCACACTTACGCTCGACGTGCCACAGGCGTTCACCGGCACACGACCGACGTTCCAGTGGAAGACGTCATCGTTCGGTGAAAGCGCTGGCGATCGCTGGGAGATCTTGGCGATGATCGCGCCGTCGATCTCCGGCACGCCGTCGAACCAATACACACCTACGCCGACGGCGTATCAACTCGGAACAGCGACCTACGGCTGGCCGGTTAGCGGTGCCTCAGATGCGCTACGCTGGCTCCAGGTGCCGCTGTCGACAGGCGTCAGTGCGGTTCCTGCGACCGTTGACCCAACGGCTGATGCTGTGTTGATGTTTGCTGTGAATCCACCCGCGGTCACAGGCATCAGTCTAGCCGAGCAGTCACAGTCACTGAGTGCTGTGATTAGTGACTGCGTCGACTGCGATTCCTGCACGCCGACCAGCTTGAAGTACAACAAGATCTCGTGGGCCATGGGTGTAGCGGACACGTTCACACGGTCCGCCGTAAGTGGCTGGGGCACAGCTGACACCGGAGGTGTATGGACTCTCCAGGCCGGTGATCTGAGCGCCTTTGCCGTCTCGGGTACGGCAGCCCAGGTGACACTTCCGCCTGCCGGCGTGTCGTACTTCATCACGCAACCTAAGTCACTCACCGATGTTGAGGTCGCGGCCACGATCTGGACCACAGCACCGATCAGTGGCGCGAGTGCTGGCGTCAGTCTTCTTGCGCGCTTCATCGATACGAATAACTTCTACCGAGCACGTCTTCTCTTGAACACGAACGGTCTCGTAGGCGTCGCGATCGACAAGAACGTCGCAGGCGTTACCACCACGTTGGTCACATATGATAACACCTTGCACTTTGGGGTCGATCAAAAGATACGTGTCACGTTCAACGTCACAGGCGCCATGTTACGCGTGAAGCTACAGCGTCTTGATGATGAGGGTAACGTCATTCAGACCTCGATAACTTATGCCACGGACTCAGCACTTACCGCGTCAGGTATCACAGGTATGCAGTTTACGACGGACACATTGACGCAACGTGTGAATGTGTACGTCGACGACTACTGTGCTTATCCATCCGCGCTGGGGGATGGTGGCTTCTACGAATTGCAGCGTATGGATGATCTGACCGAATGGCAGACGATCATGCGTGGTAGCCCATGCTCATGGTACATGAACGACTACGAGGCGCGCGTCGGCATCTTGTCGACGTATCGTATGCGCATCGTCGACATGCTCAACTTCGCCGGCCCATGGTCCAGTGAGTTCACCAGCACGCTGACGGCACCGGGCGTCAGTGGCGGATCGTGCATGGATGGCGTAGGCGTCCTCATCTTCACGACGAACGCCGCGCAAGACGGTCGGTACAACTTAGCTTACGTCCAGTCGTGGGAGCAGCAGGTGTCGGAGGACTTCAGTTTCCCTGAGGCTGCCACGCTTTCACTGAACCGCGTGTATCAGCGTGACTTCGCTGTCGCGTTCAAGGGCACCGAACGTGGTGGCGAGCAGTTCGCACGAACTCTTCTTCTGCACAACGCTGCGGTATCGCCTGAGCGACTCGCCAACATGTCGTCACTACGCGACATGGCCTGGGCGGACGTTCCGTACGTCTGCGTGCGTACTGAGATCGGTGATCGCTGGTTGGCGGTCGTGCAGGTACCTGCCGGAGCCGTACGACGCAATCGCCAGCTCTACCTGGCACCGATCGCCGTCTCTGAGGTCACCGATACCGCGTACGCGATCGATCCGACGGTGAACACATGACATGGCCTGGCCTTGTACCATACGTCACCAAGGAACGTAGCCCGTTTCTCGAGCTAACCGATGGCTTCGGCGTTCGTACACTGTCTTACGTGTTTCAGCACTACAACGGTGTGACGGGCGAGAACTACAATGACCTGAACCCATACATCACGAACGCGCAGCTGACACACGACATCTCACGTATCATCAAGCGTCAACTTAACATGTCACTGACGGTCGCCGACACAGCTGCGATCAATCCGATCACCGACCGGGTCGCGTTGTTTATGGTCGTGAGTGGTGTGCGCTTCCCGCTGGGTCGTTATATGTTCACCGATAACCTACAGCAGGTGTCCACCGGCGGCAACGAAGCCAACGTGCAACTCGTTGATGAGATGTTCATGATCGATCAGCCGATCTCTAAGTCATTCACAAGTCAAGACAGCGTGACGATCGCGATCTCACGCATCTTAACTGACTTCGACATACTTATTCGTGTGGAGACAAGTCCATATCTTGCGAGTGTATCAACGTCGATTGGGTCACAGCGAGGTCAGATCCTCGACACGCTGGCAACCCAAGGTGACTACCAGACCGCTTGGATCGACAACAATGGACTGTTCCGCATGGTGCGAACGATCGATCCAGCGGCAGCTGAGGCTAACATCGACTTCGACACCGAGAAGCGCATCATTCAGGACAGCATTTCAAGCACCACAGACATCCTGACCGCGCCTAATCGTTTCATCGTGGTATCGAACAGTGACAGCGCTAGCGACGCGCCGATCGTTGGATCATATGACATTCCACCGTCCGCGCCACACTCCATCCAGAATCGCGGATTCGTCATTGCCAGTGTCACAGATGTCCAGCTCACTAACAACGCGCAAGCGGTCGCCGTCGCGCGGAACATCGGACTGCGATCACTGGTTGTCGAGCGTGCGACGTTCTCGTCAGCACCTGATCCACGACACGACTCATATGACGTCTGCATCTTCGACGGTTCCCAGTGGCTTGAGATCGCGTGGTCACTCGATCTTAACCCCAATGGATTGATGACTCATACCCTCGTGAGGGCGTACGCGTAATGGACGAAACCCAACTCCTTGTGCAGGCGATCGTCGAAAACGCCAAGGTCCTCGGGCTGAAGTGGATCTTACGTCCGGGACGCATCTCAAACATCGACATCTCACGTGCGTCAGCTCAGGCGCTCATCGACGGTGACGACGCACCGGTGTCTGTGATCAACTTGATCGGTGGCATCAACCTCAACGCACGCGTGATGTGCCTCATCGTGCCAAACGAGGCTGTGTACGTCATTGGCAAGTTGGGTAACTTCTTCGACGAGGGTGAACTTGTCGTCAGGCTCATCCAGAACACACCACAGTCGATCGCCGATGCGGGCTCTGGAGCGTTCATCAACTTCGACACGGTTGACTATGATCCGCTAGGTTGGTTCAAGACAGGTACACCCGATCGTGTCATCGCTCAGATTCCGGGGTGGTACTACTGTGTTGGTCGCGTCGTTTGGACCGCCAACGCGACATCACGACGGTTTGCCGGCATTAACACCAACGGAACAACAAGTGGCACCGGCACACGCGCCGGTCAGTCGCTACAGACTCCTGCGACCGGTTCATGTCAGATTCAGGCAGCCGGTGCCGCGCTCCTCAACGGCACAACGGACTACGTAGGTCTTCGCGCGATTCAGAACTCCGGTGCGCCGCTGAACACGGCAAACACCGATGGTGGTAGTGTTCTTGAAATCTACTACTCGACACCGGGACGTATTGCTTCATGATCTATGTGATGCCTGTCGATGAGTGGGGTTGCGGGTATTACAGGCTGATCTGGGCAACGCAGGTCTTGAAGCATCATGGTCTCGACGTGAAGCTCATCCAGCCGGGTAAGCACCGTCTCTTCCTCACCGATGACAACAAGGTGGTCATACCACCCGACACCGAGCTCGTTGTCATGCAGCGGCCGGCATCGGTGTTCCACGTGCTGCTCATCGACGCGCTTCGCAAGGCTGGGATCGCCGTAGTCATCGACATGGACGATGACATCACCGCGATCGATCCTAAGAACTTTGCGTACACGTACTATCGTCATACTAAGAGTAAGCACTACTCGTGGAAGTACACCGTCGAGGCGTGTCAGCAAGCTACGTTCATCACCACGTCAACATCGTCACTTCTCGATGTGTATGACGCACGCGACCGTGGTGTCGTGTTGCCCAACTGCGTTCCCGCTGCATACCTGACCATGGCGCCGAGTGAGATGGTATCGTTCGGCTGGTCCGGCAACACATTGAGTCACTACAACGACCTAACGATCATGAACCCAACGCCACAGCGACTCATCGACGAGGGTTACGTGTTCAACGTGGTTGGCGGGGACAAGCATACAGCTACCGCACTACGCCTACGTGAGCATCCACCGATGACCGGCGACGTAGGAATCTTCGAGTGGGCCAGCACGATCCGAGACTACATCGGCGTCGGGATCGTGCCGTTGGCGAACACTAAGTTCAACCGTGGAAAGTCGTGGTTAAAGGGCATCGAGTATATGGCGGTGGGCATCCCATGGGTTGCATCACCACGTGAAGAGTACCGTCGACTGCAGGCCGAATCTGGCTGTGGCACTATGGCGGAGACACCGAAGCAGTGGTATGAAGCGGTAAAGAGACTACTCGATGATGAGACGTTTCGCCATGCGCAGGTTGAGGCTGGCCGGGCGTTCATGCGAGGCTTGACCTATGAGGTGCAGGCGTGGCGCTGGGCGGAGGCCTGGGACACTGCCATTAAGCTACAGCGTGGTAGAATGACATAGTGACGATTCGAGCCGCCGTCATCGCGACGCACAACAGGCCACATGAGCTGCAACGCTGTGTGGACTCGATCCGTGACCAGGTCGATCACATCATTGTTATCGACAACGCGTCTGATCCGATCGTAGCCGTCAGGGACGTTCACATCGTTCACGATGATGAGCAGCCACCGAACTTGTCTCGGCTGTGGAACCGTGGGCTGAAGTACGCCCGGTATTACGCGGACAATGAGACGACGTGGGACGTCGCGATCCTCAATGATGATGCCATCGTCTGGGGCGGCTGGTTCTCTCACGTCTCGGATCACATGCGCGCCTCGACCGCCGTCGCCGCCTGCGTGAGTCAGTATTATCCCGTGCCGACGCTGATCACAGACACCGCGCCATTTGCCATCTCCACCCGCGTCACCGGCTGGGCGTTCATGCTTCGCGGTGAGTCTGGCCTTCGGTTTGATGAGCAGTTCCGTTGGTGGTGTGGTGACGATGACATCTCGGCACAAGCACGTGCGTCGGGTGGACTGATGATGATCCCTGGTCCTGTGGTAGCTAACACACTGGCCGATACGACGACCACCGGTGTTCTGGCCGAGCAGAGTGCGCGTGACATGCAGGCCTTCGTGGACAAGTGGGGACGTCGACCATGGTGATGACACGACATGAGTTTCTAGCGGAGCTTCATCTAATGCTCCAGCCTCGGATGTACCTCGAGATCGGTGTGCAGTTCGGCTACAGTCTCTCACTGGCCACGTGTCCGGCGATTGGTATCGATCCGTACCCGCGCGTGACAGCGAGTGGCCAGCAGGCCATCTACGCTATGACAAGTGATGACTACTTCGCGCAGCCGGGTTTGACGCTACCGCTGATCGACTTAGCATTCATCGATGGCATGCATCTCTTCGAGTACGCGCTTCGTGACTTCATGAACGTCCAGCGTTTCATGAGTGACAACGCCGTCGTGGTCTTTGATGATGTCTTACCGTACAACGCTGCCATCGCCGGACGCGAACCACTGCCGGGCGACTGGACCGGCGACGTCTGGAAGATCTACCCGATACTGCAGCGCTATGACCTTGATGTGACGTTGATCGACGTTACACCGACCGGCGTGCTGGTGGTCTCGAACTTCAACAACGTTAAGATCAATTATCACGAGATGCTGGCGACGTACATCGCCGAAGACACCGTACCGCTCTGGGCCATCGACCGATCACTAGCGGTCAATCCAACCGTCTTTTTGGAGAAGATGAGGTCATAATGAAGATCACCATCACGGGTGGTAAGGGATTCATCGGGGACGCCACCGCGCGGATCGCCAAGGAAGGAGGCCATGAGGTCTCGTTCTTTGATCGTCGTGATGGTAACGATGTGCTAGGTCCACTCGATGCGCTGGACGGCTCGGACGCGATCATCCACCTGGCCGGTGTCTTGGGCACGCATGAACTGTTCGATGAGGTTCAGACAGCCATCGACGTCAACATCACCGGCTCGTACCGGATCATGGACTGGTGTTTGCAGCACGATGCCTCGTACGTCGGCATTCTCATGCCAGACGTCTTCCCCAGCATCTACACCGCGACCAAGGTAGCCACCCAGCGGATCGCTAAGGCGCTCCATCACTCGCGTGGCCTGAAGGTTAGCCACGTCCGCGCATTCAACGTCTTCGGACCAGGTCAGGCGGTCGGACCAGGCCATCCTCAGAAGCTGGTGCCTACCGCTGCGGTGGCGGCCTGGCGTAATGAGCCGATCCCGGTCTGGGGTGATGGCAAGCAGGGTGTCGACCTGATCTACGTCGACGACGTGGCGCGCATGCTGGTGGATGCCACCAAGTTCAGCGATGACCAGGTCTTCGAGGGTGGCACAGGTTCGATGTGGACGGTCAACAATGTCGTCAGCATGATCAAGGCGATCGCGCAGTCGACGTCGCCAGTTGAGCATCATCCTATGCGAGACGGTGAGGATCCGACGCACATCGTCGCACGTGGTCAGGGCTGGGACCTACTTGGCTGGGAGCCTAGCTTCAACTTCGATGACCTCATTCGAACCGTGGAGGCGTATCGGCCGTGAAGGTAGGTCTCTACACCGCCGTCTATGGTGGATATGAGACGCCTAAGAAGTTGCCGGCTGGCATGCGAGGCGTCATGTACACCGATGACATGGATATCGTAGCTCCCGATTGCTGGGAGGTACGAGTCCGTGACATGGAGCACGTGGCGCCGGGCGACAAGATGATGCAGCATAAGTACTGGAAGACTCATCCTGACGAGGCGATGCCCGGTGTGGATGTTAGCTTGTGGATCGACGGCTCAATGGAGGTCATCGTTGAGGACTACTTTGAGAGATGCGTGGCGGCTCTGGGTTCAGATGATTGGGCTACTGTGGCCCACCCGTGGCGCACTTGCATCTATCCTGAGGCAACTTTTTCCTCAACACTCGCACGCTACGCCAACCAGCGCGTCATCGAGCAGGCCAACTTTTATCGTTCCATCGGGCACCCTGAAAACTGGGGACTTCATGCGACTGGAGCGAACGCTCGACGGCACAGTGAGGCTGTGCTCAACGTCTCACACCTCTGGTGGACCGAGTGCGTCAACTGGTCTCACCAAGACCAGCTAAGCCTGCCGGTTCTCTTTAGACTACATCCAGAGCTACGATGGAACTACAACTTACCGTGGCATCGTGATTGGATCCTACATCCTCATGGTTGATTACAAGGACGACCAAATCACCGTGGTAACGCCGACCATTCCGCCACGTGTCTGCAACGGCATGCTGCACCTCTGCATGGAGTCGGTCAGGCATCAGACTCGTCCTCCTAAGGCTATTTCGGTGTCGTTGGATACGGAGCACGCAGGTGCGGGGATCACTCGTCAGCGTGCGTTAGACGCCGTTAGAACCGAGTGGTCGGCCTTCCTCGACGATGATGATACGTTCTATCCCGATCACCTTGAGGTACTTCACGATCTGGTCCGTGAACACGAGGCTGACTTTGCGTACTCGTGGTTTGACGGCAACAACCCATTCCCGATGCATCGTGGTCGGCAGATGGTTCTCGACGAGCCACATCACACCACCATGACGGTGCTGGTGCGGACTGAGGTCGCGCACGCGGTCGGCTTTCATCCTGAGGCGCCCGAAGGTTCAGGATGGCGTGAGCCGTGGGAGGACTGGCAGTTCATTCTCGGCGTCGTCGAGCTGGCGAAGCAGGGTCAGGCAAAGTTCATCGGCACCGATCGCCTGACCTGGACGTACCACGTACACGGTGGCAACACGAGCGGATTGGCCTCGAGATGGTAGACGAACGACCCGTCGCAGATGTGACGATGATCATTCCACACATTCCAACACCGGCGCGACACGTCATGCTCGAGCGTGCCTTGATGTCGGTGTCAAAGCAGACCGTACAGCCGGCGCAGACGCTACTCATGTACGACGACGAGCACCTAGGCGCATCCGAGCTGCGGAACCGCATGTTGGCGATGGTTGAGACGAAGTGGGTCGCGTTCCTTGACGATGATGACGAACTTCTACCTACCCATCTCGCGACTCTCACAAACTACGCTCGCAACGACGACTTCGACGTTTACTACCCAGGTTGTCGAGTCTATGATCACCGCGGGATCGAGATTCCTCGTCGAATGGAGTGGGGAAGATTCCTTCAACCGTTCGACCCTCATCTACTACGGCTCACGTCGTACATTCCCGTCACCAGCCTCGTCCGAACCGAACTAGCCAAGAAGGCCAAGTTCGAGCCACCACCCGACTCGATCTACGATGACTGGGGTTTCTACCTGCAACTCCTCGACATGGGTGCGAAGTTCAAGCACGTGCCGCAGGTCACCTGGAAGTGGCATCACCATGGAACAAACTCCAGCGGTCTCGCCAGTCGGGTGGAATGGTGAAGGTCTACGTCTTTCCCGTTGACGCGACGGGATGTGGTAAGTACCGTGTCATCTGGCCCAGCCAGGCGCTGGTCGACCAGGGCTATGACGTTCAGATCGTGATGCCACAAGAGCGTGAGAACTTCATCGACGCTACGGTGGAGTACGGCGTCATGACGAAGGTTTTGACGCCACCCGACGCCGATGTCATCGTGTTCCAGCGCGTCACGCATGAACGGATCTTAGAAGCCATACCTCTCATGCAGGCCAAGGGCATTGCGGTCGTCATGGATGTGGATGACGACCTAAGATCGCTCCACTCACGGCATCCGGCGAAGATGGCGATCGAGGCCAGACCGGATCACAAGTGGATTAACACCACCTTGGCGGCGCAGCTCGTCAGCCGTGTCGTGGTCTCAACCGATGCACTGGCTTCGATCTACGCGCCACACGGACGTGTCAGCGTGTTGAAGAACTGCGTACCCGAGTGGTACCTCACCGTGCCACGTCGAGATTCGGACGTCATCGGGTGGGGTGGATCGGTGCACTCACATCCGACCGACCTGCAGGTGATGGGGACGTCGATCCAGCAGCTCACCAATGAGGGCTTCACCTTCCGCGTCGTAGGACCGGGCGATGACGTCCAGCGCATCTTGCGACTCAAGCAGGAGCCTCACATCACCGGTGCCGTTGACATGGATGAGGCATGGGCTTTAACGCTCGGAACGCTCGGCATCGGTGTGGCGCCACTGGCCGACTCGCAGTTCAACCGTGCGAAGTCATGGCTCAAGCCGATGGAGATGGCGGCGGTCGGAGTACCCTGTGTGATGAGCCCGCGGATCGAGTACTCGTCCATTATGGAGCTGGGCGTCGGCATGGTGGCGCACAAGGGCAAGGACTGGTACGCGGTGCTGAAGAACCTAGCCCAAAGTCCGTCACTGCGTCAAGAATTTTCTGAGCGCGGACGAGATGTAGCCCGAAAGTGGACGATCGAGGCCAACGCGTGGCGCTGGATGGAAGCGTGGGATGAAGCGTTGAAGTTCGTTCGCGGTTAGCGTGTTTGTACCGTTTAGATACAAAAACAAGCGCCGTCAGTCCTCCCTAGAGGACCGAACGGCGCCTGCCTGGATAGATACCGCAGGGCTACTTCGCGTCGGGATCGTACAATACGCGCGCGTCCTCAAAGTCAAGATCGAGAACCTGACATACCTGGCGCATGTCCGAATCGGTGGCGGCGACGGCCACCTGCGTGAGGCCGTCGGGTAAGCCGGTCGCGACAACTTCGATGGCGAACGAGATGCCGTGCTGAAGCAGCACGTTAGCCGTCTCGGCTACGTCGAAGGTTTCGATGGTGTCGATGACCATGATCACTAGTATCACTCCTATCGTTGGCGATAGGTTTATTTTATCACGCAATCACTTGGTTCGCCAAGACAATCCACATGAAAGACAGATCGCCGCGGGCGTCTCGTCGTTGCCCCCAAAGATTCTTGTGCCGGGACCGCAGTGAGGACACTTGATGCGAACACGTGGCACCCGGATCTGTCGGCGCTCGGCCGGTGTGGTGCCGCCCCAGACGCCGAAGTCCTGACGTGTCTTCGCATTGGTGGCGTAGTCGAAGCAGTCCAACCGTGCTGGGCAACGCCAGCACGTGTTGACCGCCTCATTTTGATCATCCGGCTTGTCAGAGTAGAACAGGTCCGGATCCATCGTGCGACACAGCGCCTTAAGTCTCCAACTGAGTGCGTGCGCGGCCGTCATGATCATTCTCCATCACTGTTGTCGTATAGACCGATGTCCGGGCACCAACGGGGGTAAGTGTCCCGGACATCGGCCGCTCGTAGAACCGATCGTACAACCTCGGTTCAGGTGGTGAGTAGGTAGGTCATGGTTCGGTTGATGGCAGCGTGCGTCTGGCCCTCGATGGCACCGAGGAACCGTGACTCCGGCGTGCCGCCGGTACGTCCCCAGTCGAAGTACTCCGAGACGGCGTTGACGAGCCCCCAGCCGGTGTTGGCGAACCCGACGTGGTCGGTGTCGTACTGCCAGGCGTGCGTGATGCGCTGGATCTGCTCGTCGCGCTTGGGACGGTTGGGAAGAACGAACTGTAGCGTCTCGACGCCCAGGTCCTCCGACACCTTCATGTTGGTCATGCGCTCGACCAGCTTGGCGTAGGCGGTGCTGTACGTGTCCAGCTTGGCGATCGCGTCCTGCGCCTCGGCCAGCTTGATGGCCATGGACTTCGTGTGCTTGACCGACCAGCGGTACTTGACGCCCTTGGCGAAACTCTTGAGCGTCAGCTGGTTCATGCACCGATGCCGGAGGGTCATCACCGAGGCCTCGACGGCGCGAGTGCCGTCGTGGCTGGTCCGCACAACGATGTAGAAGTCGTGGGGGTCGAGCTTCTTGAGGGCCGTGTTGACGTCGGTCGGCGCCTTGACGACGAGGAACCCCTGACGCCCGCCCTTGAGCGCGCCGCCGGCGACGTAGTGAGGTGCGATGGTGTCCATGAAGTCGAACGCCTCGCCGTACTGCAGGATCTCGTAGCCGTCGCTCATGATGCCGAGCGGCTGTCCGGTGGTGTCGTTGACGATGGCGTTCTTATTGGGATACACGGTCCAGCCGCCGTCGACGCCGATGAACGCGACCTGACGAGGCGAGACGGTGAAGTCGAGTCCGGCCAACTTGATGGCCTCGGCCGCGGTGATCGGCTCGTCGATGAGCTTGCCGAGCTTCATCCACGGGACCTCACGCGCCGAGAACATCGTGGCGGTCTGTGGGGGTAGTGTCGCTGTGGTCACTAGATCACTCCTTTTTATCACTCGTTCTTGATTCGACTGTAGCACAGTGGGGTGGTGTCGGCTACTCCTCCGTGATCTGGATCATCGGATTCCGTTGCAGTGTCTCGCGGAACGCGGGCCACTCGGTCAGGCGGAACACCAACGTACCGTTTTTACCGTGCGTGGTCTCCCGTCCGAACTCCGATGCGAAGAATTGCACGTGTACGTGCCCACTACCGGTGACCGCGCGTACCTTGAATGACACCGTGCTGGTCGTGGGTACGCCGGGGCACTTGAACCATTCCGAATAGCCCATGCGCGTGATGTCCCACTTGTGGTTCTCATGCGGTACGCGGTCGTAGCACTGCTTCGGCGTGGGAAACAGCTTGTATCCCATCACTTCACCTCACGCTCTAGGTACACGGAAGGAGACATGCACTCCAGCGTCCGCCCGTCGCACACGATGATCGACTCGAACGTGGTGTTCTTCTCGAGCCAGGTCCTGACCTCCTCCGGCGTTCCGTTGTAGAGCGGAAGCATGTCCTGGGTCAGCACCGCATCGAAGTACGTACTCATGTCTATAACCTCCTTTACGGCTCTTGACATCTTCATCCCGGGACGACCCCATGGTCTTGCCTTCTTGGTCATGACTACTCCTCGAGGAGACGAATGTCGGTCTCAATGTCGTGAACGTCACCCCACGCGTTGTCCTCGTCGATGCTGTATTCACGACCCCAGCCGGTGCACTGGGCGCAGAGACTAGGAGCGTTATCCCATGCCTTCTCTTGCGCCTGCTCCTCGTCGTCGGCTTCGACGTCGATGGTGAGCCAAATGATCTTAGGCATGCTGACTTGGTACTTCGGCATGGTCACTCCTCACATGAAGATGGTCCAGAGTCGACATCCGCAGCAGAGCGCGAAGATCGATGCGGTGGTGGCTCCAATGGAAAGGCCCACCGGCCCCACGCGTACATTCGCGCGGGGCCAGCGGACTCGAACTCGGCGGCTCACACGAACCTCTTCGCGCAGACCGGACCCATCGACTGGGCGATGGATACCGGGTCGGAGAGGTGCGCGTCGCAGACGGCGCAGCGGCCATGCTGCTTGGCGTACTGGACGGCGGCGTGCTTGGGCGCCTCGAGTATGTGCTTCGCGGCGGCCAGCGCCAGGTTGAACGTCAACTTCTTACGAGTCCAGTCGCCGGGCGCACCGATCAGTTGCTTGATGTAGCGGAACTTCAGCACCTTGTTGCCGAGCTTCAGCTCGGTGACCTCGAAGAAGTCCCAGCCAGAGCCGTCAACACGCGGCAGCGCGTAACGAGACAGCGGCAACTGCTGCAGGATGTCGTTGACCTCGACCCACGGCTCGGCGGCCTTGGACTGCGGAATCGGCAACTTGAGCAGGGCGTCGATGGCGTTGGACGCATCCTGCATCGAGACATCCTCGTCACGCTTAATGTAACGAATTGTCTTACGGACGATGGAGTCCTTGATGGTCGGCCACGTCGGCCGCTGGGCGATCAGGTCTGTGATGTACTTGATCTGCTTGTCACTCGCGAGGGTGTTTTGACCCATGGAATGCTCCTATCACTTTGATCACTGTTTTGCTGCTAGTTAGATCATAGCACAGTTAAGTGCGTCCGTACCACCGAAAGCACAAGAATTTTCAAGATTTTTAGACGCCGACGACCTTCACCGTTGGCGGCTTGTCGTCGAGGTGTGGTTGATCCTGTGCGATCTTGAGAGCCATAGGCGCGTTGGGCGCACCCCAGACGATGGCAAATGTGGCTACGACCGAGTTGATGATCACCGCCCACTCGGTGAGGCTGACGTTGTTGTCCAGCGTCGCGGTGACGAGCGCGGCGGTACCCGCGGCGGCCGCACCTACGATGGCCTTGGTGATCTCGTTGACCTTCATGGTTTTACCTTTCGTGCCTGTGCCTGTGCGCGAAGTACGAGTATGAAGTTCCAGATCTCAATGATAATGAAGAGAATGAAACATCCCACGTACACGCCTAACGGTACGCGTACACCGGCCATTTGTAAGACTTGAAACCAGAGGATGCTTGCCATCACCACACGATCTGCGAAGAGTCGTTGCCCAACGGGTAAGCGGTACCACGGTGAACGCACGCCGTAGACGACCGCCACAGTTGTGACGAGACAGGCTAAAATGATGATAAGGATCTTGAGAAACCCAATCATGGATGACCACCCATAGCTCGCCACACCTGCTCTGCTAGAAGGTCAGTCTCCCTCTTCTGCTGTTCAACAACGGCTGTGGCGTGGTTGATCTCATGTTGTGCCGTAGCTTGGTGACGGTGAATGCTCGATGGCATCATGTTTCGTAAGGCACTGCGAATCGTCGTCATGACGCGTGCCGACCACGATAGTTCTGTGGTGGACTTGAAGGTGCGTCTGCGGTGTCGCCCCATGTCCGATATTCTGCCGGTTTTCGGAGCTCCGCGATAATTTGTCTGAGTAGTTCGTTCTGTACCCCACCGTTGGTCAAGCTTTGAAGTAACGCCTCTCGGGCCGAGTCGTGAAGCTTCTGCTCTCGTCGGTAGACCGCTCCCGAGACCAACCAGCCGCGATACATAGACACTACCGTTAGTGCGGTTAGGAGGATAAGGAGGCCGACCGGCCCAAGATCCGTCAACCACTTGAAGTCCTCCAACATCGTGTCGTCCCCGTTACGTTGCACGCATGATTATGGTCTCGTGACCCGTACCGCCACGATCAACATCGTAGCACGACCGTCGACATCACAACACAATGACATCAGGCCGCCTACCGAAGTAGACGGCCTGATGTTCCCTACGGGGGGTGAGGAGGTGAAGGTCTAGAGGACGGCACCCTCGACGCGCTGCCACGTGTGGGCCTTGCCGTCGACCTTGGAGATCTTCGGCGCGTCACCAGTGCGAAGTCGGTAGATCGACAGGTAGACGGCGTTGGCCGGCAGTTCGGTCTTCTCGACGATTTCCTTCTTCGTCAGCGGGCCATCCGCGAGGGCATCGAACACCTGACGATCGCGTTCGATCGTAGCTTCGGGACGAGGCCGCCCACGCCGACGCTCAGCCGGTGCCTCAGGAGCCACAGGCTCGGTCATTATGTTCTCCTAGCGTTGGGGACTATGTTTCCGGTGCTACGTCTCTGTGTTTGTGGTACGCCAGTCATTATATCAAGTGCATGACAAGATTTGTTACCGGCCTGACCTGGCAAAACTCTGCCAGTGGTTTGTGACGTCGATTACCGTTTCACGCTCTCCGAGCGGCTTCCCAACGATTGAACCCGGTTGACCATCTAGCGCCTTGGAGATCCAACCGCCGATCCACTTGCCGCAGTGCGTCGTGATGCCCTTACCCCAGGTCATCATCAGCCCAGGTGCACCACGCAACGGTGCGATACGCCAGTCGTCTGGGAAGCCGAGCGCGCGGGCCGCCTCGCGGTGAGTGATCATGCGATCGAGCCATGGGTGCAGCACCATGATGAGGCTGCCACCGGTGATGACGCGCGTCGGGTCCTTGGCCTTCCAGCGCACCGGCGTCGTGTAGCCCATCATGAAGTCACGGGACACGATGCGGTCCTCGGTCTCGGCGAACGACAGTGGCAGCTTGTTGTGCGTCTCGTAGTAACGACGCGCGACCTTGGCGATGTCTTCGCCCTCACACCACTCGACGCCGCAGGCTAGGTCTTTGACCCGCTGGACGAGCGGGTTGTCGATGCTGATATGACCGTCGACCAGATCATCAGGTCTAAGAAGCTGCCTCGTCCAGGGATGCGCCGGAGCGCGGTATGGCTGTGCCTGCCACGACTCGCCGAGCGGAGCCAGGTCCCCGATGACGTCTTGCCAGCTCGGGAGGTACTCCAGCTTGGGCAGCTCGATGCCGAACGGCACACGGCTAGCAACCCAAAAATATCGTCGCCGCATAGCTGGGCCACCGACGGAGTACGCGTTGTGGAGGACGTGATGAAGGTACCAGCGCTCGCCGGTGAGCTCCTCGAGGTGTCGGTGGAGATCGCGCATCATAGCGAGGCCAAGTGGGTTAGTGTAGGCCTGCTGCACGGACTCAAACACCGCTACTTGCGGCTTCACCTTGGCGGCGTACTTGACGAACGCCCACATACAGTGAGAGACTTTGGCGTCACGGCCCTTAGACGTCTTGGACGTCATCACCGACCAGGCGCTACAGGGTGGATTGCCGAACACCACGTCGGCGGGTATGACCGGCCACGTGTCCTCGTGCCCGACGTGAGCCTTCCACCCGTGACCGAGTAGGTGACGGTTCTTCTCGCAGTTGGTTACGCCGAACCCGCCGGTAAGTTCACACTTGGCGATCAGGTCGTAACCAGCCTGAACCATCCCCATGGTGAACCCACCGGCGAATCCCATGCAATCTATCGCCGTGTACGTCACAGTTGATTGTAAACTGCCTGGTCAGACGGGTGCCATCAGGTCATCGACGTCCTTGACCCACGCCTTGAGTCCGAGAATCGTACGATCGGGTAGGAAGCGGCAACCCCATGAGAGTTGATCGACGACGTACTTGAACATAGTCCAGGGTGTACCGACCGCGGCATCATCTCTCTTCGCGATCAGTTCATCACTAATGTCACGAAGGAAGGCACACAATGTCTCGGTGTGCTCATACCCGAACATCTCGTCCTTGAGATCGCGTAGCAGGTTGTGTGGGTTGCGCTCCTGGCGGACCAGCGGCTCACCGTAGGTGACGTGCCAGCCGGTCGCATCCATGATCGCACGCATCAGGTACGAGCACCAGATGTCGTCATAGCGACCGACGTCCGTCCACATGAACATCAACGGTGCCAGCTCGCGGCAGACTGCCGTCGACTGCGAGTCGAACGGTCCCCACGTGCCAGGCGCCAGTGTCACTGACGAGCTGATGGCGTGGATCGTCGGATCGTTGACGATGCGCTCCATCGCGTCGATGTCGGGATCGCCGAGCCACAGACCAGCCACGACGCCGATGCGGCGATCCTCCGTGGCCTTGGATAGGGCGGTGTTGAACATCGACGGCTGCTGACGCTGGCTGATTGGGTAGCCACGATGCACCGTAGGCGGTTCGCAGAGCTGGCCTGGATCAAACCACCCGGACGGCGAGCTGACGACCGGACGGATGTTGGGAACCGCGATCAGGTGTTTGGCGAGGCTGACCCACTCGTACGTCGCGGGGAAGTTGTCGTCGTCCACCGTGATGATCATTTCAGCCTTGTGGTGGAGCGCTTCGAGTAGTGCCAGGTTGCGACGATGGGTGTGGTTCGGTTCGATGAACTCGTTGACCCAGGATGTCTGGCATCGACGATCACTCGGCCGCAGGTAGTCGAAGGCTACCTCGGGATGCTGCGCCGCAGTCTTAAGAAGCGCTACCTCGATGTCGTCATGTGGCGATCGTTCGTTGCCGGCGATGACGATGATGTCGCCCTCACCGAGCAGTTGCGCCCAGGACAGCAGGTTCTGCGGAACGCGAATGGACGGCATGATAACGGCGGTCTTCACTTGATGCTCCTCAGTCGGTCATCGATCATCTTCATGTACTTGCGCTCGGCGACCGCATCATCGAAGTGCCGTCGTTGCATCTTAACGATCCACTCCCAGTCGGGACGACCGGCCTGCGAGTTCAGATGGTCCACACGCAGCTTGAGTTCCTCGGGTGACTTAACGCGCAACCAATCGCTAAGACCCATTGGTGCATCACGTAAGATGTGGTTTTGATCATCATACATTGGGTGAAAGTAACAAACCACACCGGCGGCGAACGCCTCCCACGGCTTGGTGGTGGCCCAGCCTGAGCCGCTGGACGGAGTCGTGAACGTTGATCGCACCGACTGCAGCTTGGTGACATAGCCGTCGGCCCACCCGAGTGGCTGGATGTGGAACCCAAGCTTCTGCTCAGCTTGATCAGACCACTTACCGTGGATGAACGACGGGTTCAGCGGTAGCACCCAATCTTGGAGGATCTTGAGCCGACCGCGCTCCTCACTGACACCGATCGCTCGCGCCTCGTTGATGAACAGCCCGAACGAGTCACGGTCCTCCCACGAGTCGTTGAGGTTGACCGATTCACCGGACGGCGTACCCGGCACGAGCGCGTTGAACTCGAGCCGGGAGTACGCGTTGAGGGTCTTCGAGCCCCACGTCTCGTCGTCGATCTGCGTGGTGTAGTTTCCCCATAGTGTTGCATCGGGCGGTGTCGGATCGCCGTATCGCGCGTGCTTGATGTTGCGATCGAACGTGTACTGTGTCAGGATCGGATGACGCAGTGGCCACTTGAGGTCGCGCATCTTGTGGTAGTTCCGCGGATCGGCGTTGATCCAGATCTCCTCGCGATTGATCGGATCCTCGTCACGCCAGACGTTGATGCCGCGCAGGATGTACGAGACGTAATGCGTCGAGAAGTCGTACGGCTTGGTCAGCGCGTCGCCCTTCACCGTCGGTAGCGGCGCATTCGTCGTGCCGTGCTGACCGACCCACATGACGAAACCATCCATCTGCATGAACGTCGGCAGGGTCAGGTCATCGTGGATTCGCTGCATGGCGAACTGCTCGTCGGTCGACAGGTTGACGTGCTTGAGTCCACCAGCGACGATGGCCTCCTGCAGCGGCTTCTTCCACCATACCCACGGGTTGATGACGTTCGACGGTAGACCGATCTCTTTGGGATCCTCACCGGAGTTGCGGCCAAGAAGCCAGATCTCGTCGTCTGGGTACCGTTCCGCCAGCTGGTAGAGCATGGCGGTCATCTCGATGTCGCCGCCCTGGGTACCGCAACCCTCAAGCGTGAGGGGCATGCTGCGACCTATTTTTCCATAGCCGAGCCGCATATGTCGTCCAATCTCTTAGATCACTTTGATCGTACCATAAGAACTAGTCGTTCAAAAACGGTTGCACTATGTCTTGGGTTAGCTGTGCGCCACAGACGCAGAGCACCTTCTCGATCTCATAACCGTTCTCGGCATATACGGTGGTCAGAGTGACCTCATCCAGCGCGCGCTTGCACTTGTGACACTTGGTCGAGACACCGTCGTAGTTGTCCTTGGCCCGCTGAATGTTGATCTCGTGCTTGGCGGCCAGCTCGTGAACGAGTCGGTGTGCCAGCTTCTCGGGCGAGTCACCGGTCGCCAGGAACATGAGGTTGATCAGGAACTGCCACACGTCACGGAGCTCTCCGAACATCTCGTCGTTGATGTGTCGGCTGGTCGCCCATGACTTCCAACCGACCTCGTTCATCGCTTCGGATAGCTCCTGCACGAGTGCGATGTAGTTGTACCTGATTGCGTCAATGCGTTGCTCGAGACCGCGCTCGTTGAGCGGTGGTAGGTCAGGGTTGATGATGCCTTGAATCTCCAGCTGAGCCTTGAGCATGTTTTCGAGGCGGTCCACGATCGACTCCTATCGTTATGATGTTTAGGTGGAGGCCTCAAACCCATAGCCTCCGCGGCGTTCCCCTGCGTCTACGACTCGACTTCGACGCGACATCACTTAGAACGCTGTTCCCAGACCGTTCGTCCCTGGACTAGAAGGACGGCGGCTTCGGTACGCCGTCGCCGGTCGGCGCCGCGGTCGGGCTGGGTGACGGTCCGCCACCCGGGATGCCCGCCGCCACCGGAGTACCCATCGGCACCTGGCCGTCGAGCGGACGGAAGTTCTTGAAATCGTTGCGGTCCTGACCCTGCCAAGGGCGGATTCCAAGCTCGACGTTGGCCCGACGACCGACGAGGCTGGCTGCCAGCTGCTCGGGCGTCGGGTCAGTGGCGAAGAACTCGTCGCCGAGACCAAACGCACCGACCTGGTTGAAGAAGATGCCGAGCGCGAAGTCCGAGTCCGGCGTGATGTTGAAGTTGTTGAACGCGGTCTTACCGGCCGCGGGACCCTCGACGACCCGGAACTGCGCGGCGATCATCGGGTTGCCGGTGGTCGACGCCCGCTTGAGGTCGGCCTTGAGGCACTCCATGACGTACCAGCCGGGTTCGATCGGCTTGGTCGCGTCCTCACCGCGCTTCTTGAGGTCCTTCCAATTGTGCGTGGTACCACTGCCGTCAGTCAGCATCGACGGACTCCTCTTCCTGGCTGTGGCCGTTGGCGTAGACCGCCGTCAGCATCTCTGTGATATTTGGATTGGTGACGATGTCAGGAAGGCGGCCCTGAACCCGTTCACCGGTCTCGAACCCCTCACGGGGTGCGATCAGCAGCTTCTGAATGCGCTGCGTGTTCTGACCGTTCTCGTCGGTCTCATTGTCGGGATATAAGTACGAGCAGATGTCGACCCAGTACGGCAGCGAGACCGAGATCTGTCCCTGCATGTAGGGACGCCACTTACCGTTCTCCAACCGCGTCTCGGATACGAAGACAACGCAACGTAACGTCGTACCCGGGATATTGGTCAGGTCACGGAAGTTGCGGATCAGCTTGTCCATGTGTGTGAGGAGCGTGCCCCAGTCCTGGATCTTCATCTGATCCGTGCCGGAGATGTTCTCCTTCAGCTTGCGCTGCGCCTCCGAGATGGAGTCGAGCACGAGGCTGACGAAGTCGTGCTGCGCCTGGGTCAGCCACTGGTACACCATGGTGAGGTCGGTCCATTTGTTGATCGCGACGTGACAGTAGTCCCAGGTACCGTCATGTCGCGGTGGTGCCACGCGCGGATCCCACTCGATCTTACGAAGTGGAATGTTGGACTTGAAGCCCGCGGTCTTAATGAACTTCCACGAGCCCTCCGCGTCCAGGACGAGGATCGGTGGTGGTGCTGTGCTGGTCAGCGTGGACTTACCGACCTTGGCGGCGGCGTGGATGAGAAGACTGAGTGAATCGCTCATGCGGTCGCCGGCTCGGGACACGTACCGAAGTCGTGGATCCAGTCCTTACGCGACCGGTCGGCGCGCTCGACGAGGATGATGTCCTGGCCGAACTGGATGTAGAAGCCGCAGCGGTTGCAGCGTTGCTCTTGTGATGCCACCGCGCGACCGTGCATCAGCCTGATGTCGTAGTCCGCTCGAAGCCTATCGAGCTCCGCCTGCATCACCGAGACGAACCGATGAACGGGTGTCTCAAAGTCGATGCTCACATAGATCACTTCCTTCGCTGAGAGGTGAGAGAGTGTGAGAAATTGTTGCCGTCTAACAACTTCTACCCTACCACATACGCATTGAAGTCATCAACGGGCGCCGCGTAGTAGTCATATGGATCGCCGACGTCGAAGAGGTTCTCCAGCGCGGCCTCAACACGGCTGCCGTCATCAAACATGGTGCAGACCTGGGCAAACGGACACTGCCACGCGCAGTCCTTGGTCGGCGTTGGGTAGACGATCCTGTGGTGATCGCCGTCGGCGTCCAGCGCTCGCCGCGCGGACTCCATGTGGTGCACCGTCCCGATGGTCCGGTCCCGGAACGTATGAATCTCTGTCGGGTTGTGCTGGACCTCGACCCGCTGGTAGAACGGCGGCTTAGCCTTTTCGGTGCGCTTGACGCGTCGGAGCATGTTGTAGATCGCGCCGACGATGCGCTGGTTGGGATCACTGGCCGTCAACGTGTGAAGGAGAACATATCCCTTCATCTGTTCGTTCATTGGCAGTAAACGCGTGGCTGTAGTGAACTCCGCCATCGTCTTGTGATCGAGGAAGAATCGAAGGTTGTCGTAGACTCGTCGCACCGTGACATCGAGTCGACCTATCAGCTTGACCCGCTGGTTGCTCACCGGTGCTGTGGTGATGTCGGCCTCGATGTACTGCTCCGAGCCGGTCACGTGGAACTCAGAGTCCGAGCCGGTCTCCTTGAGCCACTCGACGTAACCCTCGATCATCGCGCGCTCGAGGTCAGCCTGCTTGTTGAGGTCGATGACTAGCAGCTCGGGTACCTCCTCACCCTGCGCCGCGAAGGTAGCCTTAAGGGTCAGCCAGTCCTCCCTGATGACCTCCTCCAGCGCCGCCTTCGGTTCCGTACGGTATTCGGTATCAGGGAGGTAATAGCGCTGCAGAGCACGGTGGATCCGATCACCGATCGCGCGTGGTCCAAGCGGCGACTCACGTCGTGGCCTGAGGCCGCGGTAGTACGACAGCCACCACTGTCGTCGGCATCGCTTGAAGCTGGTGATCTCTGAGTTCGAGACGCGGCGAATGCCGTCACGCGCCGTTAGGTCACTCGGTGAGATGAGCGTTACGGGCTCCGCCGGTTCCAGCTCGACGGGATCCGAGATGTTGCCCAGGAGATCACCGGTGACCGGGTCCTTCAGCTTGTTCTGATGCATGATGAACATTTGCTGCAAGCTGGGCTCGGGTGGTGTGATGACCACGGGCGCCGGATCGGTGGTCGGCGCGCCCTGCTGCTCATAGGCGTTGCGGATCGCTAACTCCTCGGTGAGGGTCGTGTCTCGACCCTTCTCGATGTTGGCGACCTTAGCCTGTGTCAGGTTGGTCATCTCGGCGATCACGCGACGGGAGAGCGTCTTACGCATCTCGGCGAGCATCTCAGCTGCGGTCATCTTCAGCCTTTGCGCCTAGCAGGAACACGACGATAGCGACGAACACGAAGAACCCACTAATCGTTGGGTTGTAGCCGAGTAGCCACATGGTTGCGGCGATCGGTGCGTTGACGAATCCAAAGTAGATGAAGAACCGACGAAACGTCGGCCATGCCTTAACGATCTCGTCGATCATAAGATGAAGCCTCCTGAGAGCTGCTCGATCTCGAGTTCAAGCTCTGCTGACGTCTGACCGAGTGTCGCTAGCTTAGCACGGTCTTGGGTGATCTCATCGAGGCGCGTGAACTTAATCGCCAGCGCCGGATACTGCTTGCGCTCCTCGACGGTGTCACGGCAGATGATGTCCACGTAGTGCTTGGACTCGCCGGTCGAGCCGATGCGGTCGATGCGCGCCTCGGCCTGGATGTTGTTGATCATCGACCACGAGCGTTGCAGGAATATCATCGTGTCGGCTACCTGAAGACCGTCCACGCCGGTGCCGCCGGCGCCGATCGTCATCAGGACGGCACGCAGGTCTCCAGCCTGGAACCGCTGCAAGACGCGGTCGCGCTCCCACTCGTCCTGGTCACCGGTGATCAGCCCGTACGGCTCGTTCTTGCGGTTCTTGTCGAACCGCTTGGCGCCGAGCATGATCAGCTGCTTGGACTCGGCGGCGATCACAACCGGCTGGTCCGTGCCGTCGAGGAGCTCCTCCAGCGCATCCAGCTTGGGGCTCGGTTCAGCCAGGTGGACGATGAGTTCCTTGTGGTCGAAGCAGCAAGTGCACGAACCGCGTGGGAATCGATCAGGCTCCAAGTCGTGCTTAGGTTGACGGCACTTATCGGGTGCATCGATCCAGTTCACATCGGCGTATGATGACGCAAGCTGAAGCAGTCGCATCATCTTGGTGAGGTTGTTTGGTACGGTCAGTGGATCGTCATCGATCATCGTGATGAGTTGAGTCTCGATCTCCTTGTACGCCTTGGCCTGCTTGGTCCCCATCTCGACCCAGACCTGCGTGCGACGGATCACCGGAAGCTGGTCCCGTACTTGAACCTTCAACATGCGGCGGAACCGAGGATGGAAGATCCGCTGAAACTCGTCCCTTGTGGCCGGGTTGACGCCGACGACGTCCAGGCCGCCAAAGGCGTTCCACGCCACCATGGCGTAGCGGTCAACGAACTTCGACTTGGTGGCCCACTCGGTGGGGTGCAGGAAGTGCATGACCGACCACAGGTCACCGACGTGGTTGGCGATCGGCGTTCCCGTCAAGGCCCAGCGACGTTCAACCGACGGATCGTGGCCAACGGCCCAGCACGCCCGGGTCTGCTTGGAGTTTGGATCCTTGATTCGATGCGCCTCGTCGAGGATCACCGTCTTGAACCCGAAGTCGTTGAGCTCCCGACGGTGGACCTCACAGATGCTTGGCCTACGGTCTGAGGTCGGATCGCAGTCGCTACACTTCGCCAGTCGGATCGAACCGAATGGTGCCAGCCGCGAAAACATACGCACGGCCTCGATGTTGATGATGACGAGCGCCTGCGGATCCTTCTGCGCCAGGGCAAGCAGCTTCCGTCGCTGGGTGGCTGAGCCCGAGATGACGTATGGGTTGGCCTGCGGATACCACTCCTTGGTCTGACGGAACCAACTCGTCTTCGTCGTGTTGGGGCAGATCACCAACGCAGGAAGGTTGGCGTGCGTCTTCAGGCTGGTGAGCGCGGTGATCGTCTTGCCGAGACCCATCTCATGACCGATGAGCGCGTTACCCGCGACGGCTGTGAACTCGATGTCGACGTCTTGAAACGGGAACAGCTGATGCGCACCGTCGGGTTTGGTTCGACCGGTGCCGGTGTCCTCACGGATCTCCATCGTCATCTTGATCCGGGCGGCTTCACCCCAGGACCACTCGGTCAGCTTGGTGCCGATCTGGAGACTGACGCCGAACAGCCCGCGAAGTTGCAGGCAGGCGGCCCAGGTCAGCGGCACCGTCCAGCGTTTGGCCCTGTTGTCCCAACGTGAGCCCGGGATCTGCTTGACGAGTTCCTTCTCGTTGAATGTGGAATCAACGACGATGACGTCGTCATCGATCTCAACACGCGCCATATCACTCCGATCACTGAGAGCTTGGTGTAATTCTAGCCGACGAGCCGTTGGTTCGTCTTGATCTCGTGGACGAGGTGAGCCCGCGCCGCCACCGCCAGCCGCGTGCCATACCAGCGGGTCAACGTCCTCATGACGGTACCGAGGTCGAGGAGTACGAGCAGCTCAAGCTCCCGCGTGGACAGTGTCCGTTGCGTGGCCAGGTAGTCGTAGATGAGTTCGTTGGCCGAATCCTTGTCGTACTTCCAGGCGCGCAGCACCGTGGCATACGGGTGATCCTGGTAGGTCTGCATTATGACCTGCGCCTCTTGTCGGTCGGAGGAGTGTATGCCGCCAACAGCTTCTCGGCGTTGCGTTCATACCAGGCGAGTGTGCGCTTCTCCTCTGTCATGTCATGATAGAGGCCTGCGGAGAACAGATGTGACCAGCAGAAGTTACCGGCCCGACTGCTCCAGTGCTCGATCGACTTCTTACACGGTGTGAAGTGCCAGCTCGCCATCTTCTTGCAGTGATGCTTGTCCGTGAGCCCACGCGGAGGTCGTGGGTTGTCACGCGGTCCCATCACGAAGATATCGCGCAGGGCCACCTTGCCCCAGATGATGCCGTCACATGGCACCTTCTCACGCAGGACCTTGACCCAGGGAATCTTCGAAAGTAGATACTTGCGTTCGGCGATCGTAAGCTGTCGTCTTACCATCACTTATGTCTCCTTGATCACTAGGGTTGATCAGATCATACCACCGTCTCGGCTCCGTCATCATCATAGCGTGGGCTACCTGCGCAGCTGCACGATTACGGTGCTGGTCGGGATCACCTGGGATCCACCAGCCAGCGGCCTTGAGCGTGGTGATGTTGCCGACGTGGCTAGCTTCAGCGGCACCGGTGATGCGGAACTCGACGCTCGGAAAGAACTTATGGATCATCCAGCGCAACGCGCCGAGGATGTAGAGTGCATCAGGCTGATGCGTGCGGACGCTGGATCCCATCGTGTACGCCTCACCCGACACGATGATGCGAATCGGTGGATCGTCCTCGAGGTGCATGTACCAGCTGACGATCTGATAGAGCGTGTCGCATGCCTTCATCGCATCAGGTGGTGCGCAGCCGGTGAGCACATCCTTGCGTTCGTCGAGACTCGTCCACGCGATGCCGGTAACGGCTCCTGGGTCAAACCCGATGTACACGATGTCAGTCATCGATCCAGTCCGCCTTCTCACCCCAACGTACGCCACGGGACACCGATGCTGTCAGCGGTACGGCCAGCATCTGATCGTCGTTCATGGTCTGCTCGAGGACGTGCTTAACGTCGAGCATGTGTTCGGCTGGTACGTCGAGAATGATCTCGTCGTGTACCGGTGCGACCATCCACTCGCCGAGTCCCGCCGCATCGAGCTGCACCAACTTCATCTTGAAGATCTCCGCGGCACCGCCCTGTGTGACGTAGTTGACCAGCGCGTACTCCTTGCCGGCGTCCGCGACGTACCGTCGGCCGGTGAACGGACTGCGGACGTATGCGTCACCGGTGTCTTGCTGCCGCTTGACAGCTGTGTTGATCAGATCATTTGTCAATCTGGCAACGCCGGGGTAGAGGATCTTCCACTTCAGCATGAAGTTGCGCGCCTCATCCTCGTTGATGCCTGCGGTCAAGGCGAACTTGCGGATCCCTGAGCCGTACAGGGTCGCATACGTGGCGTTCTTGGTGATCTGCCGCCGCTTGTCCTTCTTTTCGATCTCGGGATCGTTGAAGATCTGGCGCGCCAACACGGTGAAGAAGTCATTGCCCGACTTAAACGCGTCGATCATCGAAGCTTCCTGGGCGTAGTGCGCCAGGAGCCGTGCCTCGATCTGATCGAAGTCGCACATCACTAGGCTGCCGCCGTCGTAGCGTGTCGTTATGCAGCTTCGGATCGTGTCGCCGGCCTTCGTCGTCCCAAACCGTGGCAGGTTCTGCAGGTTAGGAGAGTCCATTGACATACGAGACGTACGAGCACCGAGCGTGTTGATCGACGGATGAAGGAGGTCATCAGCATCGGCCTCCTCGACGTAGAATCGCAGGTACGTCGATGCCATCTTTTGCATGCGACGGTAGTTGAGAACGGCCTCGGCCAGCGGGTGGTCGATCTCCTCGAGGACCTCGGCGTCGAGGCTGGTCGCACCCGACTTGGTCTGCTTGATGATGTTGAACCCAGCGTTTTTGAGAACGCCGAGGACACCCTCCTTGGATCCCGGCTTGACGCCGTAGGTTTCCTCGGTCCAGGCCGCGGTGTTGAGGCAGAACTCGCGGAACTCGATCAGCTTGACCTCGGCGTACGCACGATCGACGTGGGCACCGTATCGCTCCATCCGCTGGGTGATCCAGATCACCGAACGCTCCAGGTCGTAGGCCTTCGGAGCTTCCTCCTGGACGATCGGGTAGTGATGCTCGTACAACCGGTAGGCCAGGACCGGATCAAGTGCTCCGTAGAGCCAGTACGGCTCAAACGTGGTCGGAACCGTGGCCCAGTCGAAGCCGGTACCCGACAGCTCGGCCTGCATCGAACCGGCGTCCGCGTCAATGTGCCGCGCCGTCTGCGACTTGAGTGCCATGGGCATGTGCGGCTCGTTGATCCGCGCCATCACCATCGTGTCATGAACGCGGTGCTGCGGTAGCTGAATGTCGGCGCGCAGTAGGAATGGGATATCGAAGTTGATGCCGTTATGGAAGATCCAGTCGCCGTCCCAGACCTTGACGACGTCACGCAGGACACCGTTCCACTCATCCCACGGGATCGCCCAGCCGTGTTGACCGTCACCGATCTGCGCCAGGCGGATCCGATCACGGCGCTTGTCGAGTCCCGAGGTCTCCAGGTCGATGCCGAGGCCATGCCGTGGTCGGCGTTCGCTGAGCCAGTGGTAAAGATTTGCTACCTCGTGCATCGAGTTGACGAGGGTGAGTTCGACATCATCAAGTCCTGGCATTACTGTGCGGTCTCCCAGTAGTCGGCGGGAAGTTCGTGTTCGGTGACCAGGCTGACGGTCAACCCGCATGAGATCGTCAGGAACTCGTATGACCTCGCGGAGTTGCGGTACTCGCGTGGCTGACGCCGATCGACGACGACGCGCTTGATGCCGGAGTTGGCGATCAGCTTGGCACAGTTGAAGCATACGTCCGACGTGACGTAGATCGTGCCGCCGGCGCGGTGCAGATGATTGGACCGTGACAGCGCGTTAGCCTCGGCGTGAAGCGCGGGACAGTCCTCGTAGTTCGGCGACAAGACCGGCGTCTCGACATAGCCTAACATCTTGCGTGCGGCATCATCTAGTATGTGCCATTCTGACGTGTTGGGATATCGCCAGAACATTTCATTATTGGCATACTGGATCTCATGCCTTGGTCCTGACGTGCCGTCGTGTGTCCACGTCTTATTGTCGCCACGGGCGCGAGGACACCACTCGGTGCACGGCTTCTCATCATGGAGAAAGCCAGCGGGCGGTCCGTTGTACGACGCCATCAGCGGTGTGTTGTCCGCGGAGACGATGACCGCTCCGACCTGGTCACGACTGCAGAGTGATCGCTTAGCTATGCCGTGAGCGAGCGCCAACCACGTCTCGTCCCACGATGTACGATTCGTCATCAGATCTCTTTCGTCTTGTTGTCAGCTCAAGGTCAAGTGCAGCGCACCAGCGCTCGAGGTTGCGTAGCGACGGCGCACGTTGACCGCCCTCCCACTGGCAGATCATGGACTCGTGAAGTCCCGCGCGGACAGCGACCGCACGCTGACTCAGACGCTGACGAACACGCTCACGCGCCAGCTCAAGCGGCATCCCCTTAACGGTTGAACGGTCAGGGTCCATCATCGGGTACCACCGCCCTCGGTGTCAGACGCGTGCGATACCACTGCTCGGACCTGGTGACCTCCGCCATGATGGTGACGATCGAGGTCTCGTAGGCGCGATGCTGCGTGCGGTGCCAGTCGCCGGGGTAGATCACCTCGTTGCCGATCCCGGTCGGGTAGTACTCCTCAGTCTTAGCGTTACGTGCGTCGACCTTCTCCAACTCGGGCCAGTCCTCCTCATACGCGTGAAGGCTCAGCGCCACGTGGCGGTAGCGACCGGACGGCATCTCAAGCACACGCGCCACAGACTCCTGTAGTTGCGTGAACTGGAACATGTCGTAGGGCAGCCCACGCCAGACGTCGTTGGAGCGCATCACGGTGGTCATTGCCAGCTTGCCACCGTGGACCTCGAACGTCAAAGCGACGGTGCACGGGTAGTCCTTCTTGTGCGGCTGGTTGTCCAGCATCGGATCCCACAGTGTCACCACGGCTTGGCGCGAGTCAGGATCGGTGCGCAGCTTGGTGATGACGCTGCCGACCTGCGTCCCGATGCGTCGGCCATAAGCGCCGTGGAAGCGACCCTCCGGCTCGGCGTACGGCATCAGCGCCGGCGCGACGCGTGCGATCAGCTCGGGATTGGAGAACCCGCCGATCAGCTGCACGGCCTCGACGGCCGCGATCGCGGTCGACAGGTTGGGACGCGTACCTAGCGGCAGCATCTGGATCGGTGCTGGGACCGTCAGGCTGGCGAAGCCGAGGTCACGGGTCAGCATGCCGCGTGGCTTACGTAAGGCACCAAGTTCCATGACGGCTGCCACCGCGGCGGCGTAGACCTCGTGACCGGTGTAGCCTGTGAACTCCATCATTAATCCTTTCGCTGCTTATTGGCTTGAATGATGGACGGTCCCATAATGAGAAACGTGATGGCGAGTGCCGTGAGAAGGATGCACATCAGTGCCACGAGCTGCTGCTGTCCACTCATGCCATAACCTTCTTGATCTCGAGACCGTACGGCACCAGGTCAGCGTGATGGAACCGGCGCGCGAACTGCGGATGGGGAATGTGGTTGGCCAGCGGGATCCCGACGGCTTCCGCGGACTTCTTGGCGTTCAGGCCGAGTGCGATCGTCGGCGGCTGGCCCAGCTTGAGCCAGGTCATCTGCAGCTCGATCGGCGGACGGTCACAGGCGTTGATGATACCGATGTCGTAGACCTGGACCTCAGCCGACAGCATGGACTGGAAGAGCCAGTGGCCTGAGGTTCCGTTCCACGGCGCGAATGGCCAGATGATAGCCGGTCGCTTCAGCGTAGCCGATCCGTTGGCCTGCCTGTCGCCTAGCAGAAGCACCTTGGGGCGCGGACCGCCAAGGTACTCCGTAGGAGGTAGACCGGCCTCTCTGGTGAGGTACAGCTGGTAGGCCAGCTGGTCCGATCGGAAGGCATCGGTGTAGGCGCTAACGTACCACGGCATATGATGGAAGACGAGGTCGTTGTAGTGCTTGCGAACGGTGATCAGCTGCTCGAGGCTGACGAAGTCGTCGCCCCGCGAGGCGTACCGCCGAGCCAAGACCTCCTCGGTCGAGGTCACGTGAACCATCTGCGCGTTTAGCGAACGTAAGACCAGCTCGATGTAGTAGGCCTGGGCCATCGACAACCTCGAGGCGCCACGCATGAGTGGACCGTAGACCAGCTCACCGAGGTGCCAGCGATCGAGGATCCAGATCGTCGAGGTGTCGTAGTCCTGCAGCGGCACCAGGTACTCCGTCAGCGGATCCTGCTTGAGAGGGCCACGCTTCATGCGGGTGACGGCGTCCCCACCGGCGAGGAACGTCTTCTCCAGCTCGTCGGCCAACGACGTCTTACCCATGAGGTCAGGACCCTCAAGGCCAAATATCACTGTCATCACTCCTGACGATTGATCGGGTCCGTTACATACTACCCGACCGCAAGCAGTTGTCGCAGCTCGATGACGTCGAGCTGGCTGGTTGCCATAGTCCAGTGGCGCTGCGACTCGGTGCCCTGCGCCGAGATGCGCGCGTGACGACCGACCGAGACCTCAGCTTGCGGCCGGAACTCCTGACCCAGCGGGTTGAAGTTGGTCGTCGGATCGATCGGCGCGTACGTGATCGGCTCGTAGTGGTCTGAGGCCACAGCCGGACGGTAGTGACGAGCACTCGGCACGGGCGGCGATGTCGGCACGATGGAGCTGAACTCCTCGGGCGTCATCGGGGCGTAGGCCGGTATGGCAACGGCCACAGGCTGCGGCGCGGCAGGGTACATCGGCGGTGAGACGGGAACCTGGTCGTCGAGGTAGACCGGCTCGAGACCGAGGAGACGGGATTGCTGCGGGTCGATGCGGTAGCCACTACTCGGCGAGACCGGACGGCTGGCGATCGCCAGCTGACGCTGGCGAAGCATCTCCTGCATGGGCCGGCGGTGCTGCACGCGGGCGACGCCGATCGGCGCCTCATACTGCTGCGCGGTGCGCCAGTACCCGGCGGGGTCCTGGACGATCTGCGCCGAGCGGTTGGCTCCGAAGCCGGAGTCCGAGATCGGCTTGATGCCTGTGCGATTGTACTGACGATCGATCGAACGGAAGTCGTCGTAAGACAGATGACGCTCGTCGCGCCGGGCCTTCTGCCGGCTGGATGCGACGCCGAGAACGATCATGCCGAGCGCGACGCACGCGACGAAGATGGCGAGGATGATCATACCTGCGGTCTCGGCGCTGGTCATACCGGCCAGGCCAGGGACGTTGAAGCTGGTGTTCACGTTGGGGTTCACGTAAGACTCCAAGACTCGGGGACAGGTGGTCACTGCGATCACTATGATCTTATATTATCACATGTGTTGACGGAGCGGGTCCGTCTGGTACTCGCCGATGTCGATGACGGTGGCGATCAGGTCCTCGCGCTCCATGTTGTGCTGGGAGAACCCGGGTGGTGCCGGATAGCGCGGGACGAACGGACTTGGCACGACGCGCGGCGCGGGGCTGGACGGATGACGCGCCTTGGAGGTAGCTGCCAGTGCGTGGTCGATCCGGTCCTGGCGATCGTTGTACCGCTTCAGCTCACGCAGCTTGCGCCGCTCCAGGCTGGTCCGCAGCCAGTGTGAGACCATGGCGTGAGCGGTGCACGCGGTCAGCGTGATGAGAACGATGAGAACGCCCAGTGCGACCGGCTGGGTCCAGAACACAGTCTTCTCTCTTTCTGGAATGGTTCAACGATGCTGGACAAAACGAACGGTGACCGCCTGCGATCAAGCTGCAAGCGGTCACCATCCCGTGGTCGTGCTAGCTGTTCTGCCAGGCTCGACGCAGCGACTCTAGCGCACGAAGCGCCTCATCATCGAGGTCCATGGCCGAACGCTGCTTTGCCCGGTCCTCGGCCGCCAGCACGTGCGTCTCGAGGCGGTCGGCCACGTCGCGGAGCAGCTTCAGGTCCTTGTGGATCGCCGAGAACAACGCCTCGTCCTCGAGCGTGACGAAGCCGTCCTCGTTGACTTCGGGCGCCTTGACCTTCGGGCGCTCGAGCACCGCGGCGGCGGTCTCGGCCGCGACCTTGACCGGTCGCGGACCGACGCGCGGGGTGCGGACCTTGTATGTGGCCTTGTACTTCTGGTACAGGCTGTGGACGGTGTCAGCCGTCCACGGCTGTCCGTGGTACGTCCTCAGGCCACGCCGGTTGAGCTCCTCGGCGGTCGGGCTGTTGAAGTCCCGACGCCCATCAGCCTTGGCCTTGGCCCGCTCGTGGGCCAAGACGCGCAGGACGGTCTTGACGGTCTCGACGTCGGTGGCGCGCTTGGGCGACTTGGTGTGCTTGCCCGAGCGGTGTGAGGTGACCTGGCGCGCGGTGTCCTTGATGTCACCGCAGAAGTCACACTCGTAGCCCTCGGTGCCGTCGGCCAGCAGGACCTTAGAGACGCCGGAGAACGGCACCATCTTGCCCTTCTGGCTGGGATGCGGATGCGGTCCCAGCGCGGGCTCCCGCGCGATGATCTCGATGCCGTCAGGAGTCGTCTTGTTTGCTCTCATCCGGTACTCCTATCACTGTGGATCACTTGGGTTGTGCTGTGCTTGGGTTGTACTATATCACACAATTGTGGGAATGAACAAACCATTCTGTTTTCGCCACGCGGTCTCCGCCGCCATGACGTGGTCGACGACCTCCCGCTGGATGTCGCGGCGGGTCAGGTCCTGGCGCTTTGGCCGGTACTTCCTCGTGACGCGCGTGAGCTCCGTGTGCAGATCGAAGTTGATCGGATCGTTGAACTTGCCCGGCGCCATCGTGTTGAGCCAGAACGGCAGCAGCATCGCGTAGGCGCGACGCCACGAGCGGCCGTGAGCCGACGTCGAGATCAGCGCGTGCGTGACCTCGTGGCACACGGTCCTAACGATCTCCAGCCGTGAGCGGTGGTACCGGTTCTTGAACCAGAGCACGTGGCCGAGATCGGTCGACCAGCAGAAGCCGTAGTACGACTTCTTCTGGTTGACGCGATGTGTTGGGTTGGGGACGTGCTTGTGCGCCAGATCAAGATCGTCGGTGATCAGGATGATCGGGCTGTTCCACGATCTGATCCGTGCGGCGCGTAAGACGCCACGGCTCGTCTCGATCAATCCTAAGATCGTAAGGTGATCGGCGGAGGTGATCGGGCCATCGGTCGTCATCGTTTCTATCACTGTCATCACTTACCTACTCTCTAGCGCGTAGGCGTAGACTTGAACTGTCGTTGATACTGCGGTAGGAACTTACGCTCCTCGTGCTGGGTCTTCCGTACGCGGGTGCGCGTCTTGAACTGCGTCATGCACTTCTCGCCGGTCTTGGCCTGGCACTTCGGACACTCATCCAGGCGGTACCAGAGATTGGGCATGTGAACTCCGCGTGCCAGGTTGACGGTGGTCATCAGTCGGCCGCTCCGGCGTCAAGGTACGAGCGAAGCGCCTCAGCCAGATCGGGATCGATCTCCGCGGCCTGCTCCAGGGCGATCAGGTTGACGTCGGGAATCACCGGCCTGTCCTCCTGACCCGAGCGACCACGCCACTGCGTCATCAACTTGAGGACGTCGTAGGCGTCGTCGGCGAAGGCCACGCGGGCAAACGTCTTCTCCTCGGGAACCTGCGAGCAGCCTCGGGTGTAGACGACGTAACGCTTCATCGGCACGTCGGGGTCATCCAGCGCGTAGAGCTCGATCTCGATCCAGCGGCACGCCGAGCAACGCCACTTCTTCGGCGCATATGTCGTCTTGTGTCGCCAGTGGTCGGTCTCTTGGGAGGACGAGGTAGCCAGCTGACGCCCGATGAACTCGGTGACGTGACCCTCGCGTCCGACGAGTTGGTGCAGCTGCGTCGCGGGTCGGATCCGCGTCGGTAAGACTTGGTCTGTCACTCTCATCACTCTACTCTCGGTTCGAGACCGCTGGATGTTGATAGTACAACAACTTTCACAGGTTTTACCTAGACTCGATCATGGTCATCACCGTGAAGTTGTAGCGTAGCCGCTGGATGGCCTCGATCAACTCGTCGATGCGTTCGGTTAACGGTGGCTCGAGCAGCTCATCGTCGTTCTCTCGCGCGACCGTGTCGATGAGTGTCTGAACGATCCATTCCCAGGCGGCTTGAGTCAGTGGGTCCTTTGTTGGGTCACCATTCATGGTTATCCTCCATCGGAAGTCCGAGCTCCTTGAAGCGACGACGAACGTCCTCAGCCGCCGTGTTCATGATTCGTTCGACCAACACACGTGTGTTGACAAGCTTGGCGAGTTCGTCATCGACCATGCTAGCGGCGTGAATCTCAGCCTGACGCTGCATCTCGTCCCAGAGCCGCTCGAAGAATGGCACGCCGGTCAACCGAACACCGTTGATCTCGATGACGATCTTCAACGCCTTCGCGTTGTCTGATGCCTGCATGACCCGGTTAAGCGCGGAGTTTCCGCCACGCCGATCTGAGATCATGGCGACAACAGCCCAGTGCATGAAGCTGTCCCGATCGGCCTCATGCCAGTTGAACGGCTCGATCACGGGTTCCTTGCCGCGCTCAACGTCTCGGACATGCTGCTCCCAAGTCTTAAATGCCCACAACGGCGTACCGGGAGATGTCATGTACCCACAGGAGCAGGAACCCGCTACCAGATCACTAGCATCCATCTTAGGACGAGTGACCTCGGTGTAATCATGAGTCATCGTTGTCCTCCTTGATAGTGCGGGATCGGATCGGTCGTGCGTCGAACCTCACGGCAGATCAGGCAGTAGTGAACGCGGCTGCGGACGATGACGTGCGGCTGGTTGATGTAGTAGCCGTCCGTGTCATACCAGTGGCGCCAGAAGTGCTCGTGGGGCGGCTTGACGGCCCTCGGCCTGGGTTCACGCCGGAGCAGGTCAGTCGGGACGACGAGCAGCCAGACGGTGAGTGCGATGACGAGCGCGCTGGTCAGCATCGAGGTCTCGTTGTTCGCGCCCGTGAAGATCGCGATGACGTGCTCGGCGGCGAGTATGCCGGCGAACGTCCAGAAGAACGAGTTCAGGCGAAAGTTCATCAGGTGGCCTTTCCGGTGAGAAACCGAATAAGGCGATCGTTCTGCGCCATGATGACACGTTGTCCCAGGTAGACGGCACGCGCCTCGTGGAAGCGGTACTTGCCGGACCACTTGGCGAAGATCAGGTCGTTGGCGACGTACCGCTCGCTGAGGGTCTCGGCCGAGTACGGCAGCGTCGTGTTGCCGGTGCTGACGTCCCACTGTGCGACCGAGACGTGGTACTCGATGATGTCGTCACATCGCTGCTTGGCGTGCTCCGCCTTGCGGACGTGGAACTCGTAGAGCTGGCGCGTGTCCAGCATCGTGGTCGGCTCCTCGCGTACGACGCGTGGGTAGCCGAACGGGTAGGGCTGATGCTTAGACGCCATGGTGTTCCGCCATGTGGTCCTCGATGGCGTTGTTGACCTGCGCGATGCGGGTCAACGTCAGGGCGGCCACGGCCGCTAGGATCTCGGTGCTGTCGTACGACCCGTGAAGCGCCGTGACCGCAGCCTTGAACACCATCTCGACGGACATGCCGGCGCGCAAGCCGAAGCTCAGCGCCTCAACGGTCAGGGTGATGCGCGGATCGAGATCGGCGGACAGCTGGTCAAAGGCCGCGATCTCGTCGGGATCAATGTTGGTCATTTTTCTTCCCTTCGATCACTTGTTATCACTTAATGCTATATTATCACACATCTGGTTGGCACGCGGGAGCGGCTCGCAATGCGTTGTCCGTCAACGCCATCAGGATGCAGGCGGGATCATGATCTGTGTTAGGGTTGACTGATCCGCTCTTTACGCTCTCAGTGATCGTATAGACCTTGATGGGCGCCCAGCTGCCCGCCGCGGCGCCCATCAATCACAGAGAACGGAGCTCGGCAACCTCGTAGGAAGGGGTCTTTACCTGTGACTACTCCGAAAGGCTACCGATGACTACTGTACCACATCTGAATGATTTTGAAACGTCATCGGGTCAAGAATCTGACATCGAGCGGCGACATGCTACCATCCGTAGCTTCGCGAACGCCTACCAGGGCCAGGGATGGCACTGCCTACTCTTGGCCCAGGACTCATCGGGTGGTAAGATCCCGCCGCACAACTGCCCCAAATGTGACCATCGCAGTGAGTCATACCAGCGGCACGCGCCCGGATCCTGTGGTCACCTGCTCTGTCACGGCTTCTACGCGGCGACGACAGACGCGGCGCGCTTCGATGCGATGCTGGCGGTTCTGCCGCACGGTCACCTGGCGATTAGGACCGGAGTCGTTTCGCAGCTGGTTGTCATAGACGCGGAGGCCACGGGTCGGCCGGGCGAACCCAGCGGCCTCGAGGTCCTGGAGCAGTTCGAGGCTTGGACCAACGGCTTGAGCCTGCCGCCTACGTTGACGGCACGATCGGTCTCGGGTGGTCTGCACCTGTTCTACAGATGCTCGGTTCCGATCACAAGTCGTAGGATCCTGCCCGGCGTGGACGTTAAGGGGGAGGCCGGCTACGTCGGGGCCGTCTCAGGCGTCGATGGCAGGTCGTGGCTAGATCCGCAGGTCAAGGTAGCGGACCTCCCAGCGGGCGTTACGAACTGGCTAGGTATACGCCGTAACGGTTACGGCGGGTCAGTCGGTGGGTCAGGGAGTGGGTCACCAGAGGGCTACGACTTCGCTAGGTTTTTGGCCGAGGGTTGCCCAGGCGGTCAGCGGGACTACTTCATCAATGACCTGGCCTTCCGCTTGAGGATGTCAGGTATGGCTCGTGACCGATACCTGGAGAAGCTGCGTGAGGCCTGGGAGAAGCTGGCACAGCCACCGGACGCGGACTACCTCATGCCGTGGGAGGACGTGGTCTACAAGGCCGAACGGGTCTGGGCCACGCGGGAGCCGGTGAAGTTGACGACGGCCCAACGGCGATTCGCGGGAACGTGGAAGAGTGATGAGAATGACGAATGTGAAGAGATACCCATAGTGCGGATCGGGACCAAGTCGATCATTCGTAGGCCCGGAGCCGCAGGAGGTTGGAAGTGAGCGAGGTCCTAGGTGAGAACGTCACCACGATCCAGCCGCCGAACCTGGAGGCGATCCTCGATGGCGACATCAATGAGCTGGCGCCGCAGGACCTCGTTCTGACGGACGCGGCCAACGGTCGAGTCTTCGTCGAGATGCACGGCGACTACGTACGGTACTCGTTGGATACCGAACGCTGGCACGTCTGGAACGGGAAGAGGTGGGCCGAGGACACCCGGGAAGCACACCGTGGCATGGTGCTGGCCCAGGCGACCGCCCAGCGGCGACGGGACACGGTACTAGCGTATCCGCGTGAGGACCCAACGGAGCAGAACCGGATCCTGCAGACCGCGACACAGCTGCAGAACGTGGCTAAGATGCGCTCGATGCTGACCATCGCCGCTAGTGATCCGAGGATCCAGGTCCTGGTCGGCGACTTCGACCAGCGGCTCGGACTGCTGAACGTGCAGAACGGCGCCGTGGACCTGTACACCGGAGATCTTGTCCCGTCGTTGGCCCCGGACATGCACTCGTGCATCTGTGAGGTCGACTACGTACGGGACGCGGCTAAGCCGGGCTACTCCAAGGTCTTCGAGGAGTTTCTGTCGACGTTCCTGCCGGACGAGGACGACCAGCGCTTCATCTTCGCCATGCTGGGACATTCGCTGTTTAGGGGAAACGCACGACGCATCCTCCCCATCATCTGGGGCGAGACGACCTCAGGTAAGTCGCAGTTCATGTCGGGCGTCCACAAGGTCCTGGGGTCGTACGTCTGCACGATCAACGCCTCGGTCTTTCGCGGGGCGCTGGATGACAAGCCACGTCCGGATCTCGTGGCGGCGATGTACAAGCGCGTCGTCTGGGCCTCGGAGGCATCGAAGAACTGGTCACTTCACGCGGACCAGGTTAAGAGGCTGACCGGCGGCGAACCCATTCCGTATCGCAACCTGTACCAAGGCATGGTACAGGAGACGCCGAGGTTCACGCCGTTCATCGTCACGAACGCGATCCCGCACATCATCGGGTTGGACACCGCCACGAAGCGCCGGGTCCTGGTCATCCACTTTGATCGTTCCCTCCCCAAGGCGCTGGAAGACCCGAACAAGCGCGAGGTCTTCCTAAACGACAGGAAATGTCTTGAGGCCATCCTGGCTCGCATGGTGTACGGCGCACGCGATGACATCATCGACGTCCTGCCGGCGAAGTACGTACTCGCGACCATGACCGCCCACGGCGAGATGGACAGCATAGATGAGTTCCTCACGTGGGCGACCGGTGAGGAAAAGCTGCTCAAGGTAGATCCGGACTCGCCTAAGCAGCACATGATCAAGGCTGATGAGATGCACAAGCTCTATCAGTACTGGCTTAAGAACTACGCGGAGACTGGGTTGCGCAAAGATCAACTATCTTTGAGGCAGTTGGGGCAGTCTCTGCGTGATCGCGGCTGGATGTCGACCCAAAGTAGTGGTACACGCTGGATCGGCTGGAAGCTGACGGCGGGTACGATCGTATGGGCGTAGCGGAGATCTTGTGGATTTGTGATCGTAGATCATGGAGATCAACCGTTGCTTACCGAACTTACTGACAGTTGCTTACTATTGGGATTAATGACTAAAAAACTTAGGAATACGAGAAATGCGCATATGACTTAAGAAACGCATCAAGATCGGCATTTGTAAGGTAGAGGGCAGGTTCTGTATGGAAGATGTAAGTACCTCTTACAGGTATGTGATATATGATTGATCTCCATTTGTCGAGGTAGAGGGATTGTATTTTACTCTATTATCTATCTCTGTAAGATTGTAAGTAGATATATAAAAAACTGATACGTATTCAATTCGGGGATTTGTCGTATATAGGAGCGATCTACGCTACAGATACGGAGGGTTTTGGGACACCCAGCTGCTTACACTTACAGAGAGACGAAAAGTGGTCGAGGGGATAGAATCGAATCATGGTTTTGGAGCGGGTTCGGCCTAGGGATCCGGCGGTCGTCTGGGAGGACGACTGGGTCTATGATCGTCGGCACGAGCAGCTCACCGAGCGGAGGCGAGTCGGGTTTTATGTTGCCCAGTCGACGTGGTTGGGAAGATTGGCACAACGGCCCGATCACGTCGGTGGGAATCCGGTGGTCTGTGGTTGGTGGAGATGTAAAAGGTCCGCCGGGTTTGGCACGGAACACGAGGGTTGGGGACGTTGTGGATCACACGGTGGAAATGGGTACCGGGGACGAGTCGAGGCGGGGTGGCTGATGGGTCACGCTTTCGCGGCGCAGTTGAACGTCTCGCCTTGGGACGCACTGCTGCTGGCCGTTCGCATCGCGGCGGGAAAGGTCGCATACACCGAAAAGGTCCTATCTGAGGCGGCGGACGACAGGGAGCTAGACGGACGTTGGGCCCGGGACGAGAACGGAATACTGGTGGATCCGACCTCGGGCGAGCCGCTGGGTGTCGGGGCGTTTAGAGATAGGTCCTGGTGGGTCGCCAAGAACGAGTACTGGACCCGCGAGCTGGCAAAGGTCGCCAAGATGGCCATCGATGCTGGTGTGGCGGAGCGGCTCGTCGAGGCTCAGGTCCTGCAGGTCCAGCTGATCGCACGTCCGTTGGAGAAGGCGCTCACGGCTCTGGGTCTCAGTGCTGAGCAGGAGACGGTGGCTCGGCTGGCGATGCGGCAGGAGCTGGTGGCCATCGAGACGGAGCAGGCCGCCCAGGGCGGACTGACGCTCGATGGCACAGGGTGGTTCGATGAGATCACACCTGAGAGCCTGTGACACAAAAGTGGCCCAGCCGCTGGAGTGCGGCCGGGCCCTTTTGGATCTTGAGAGCGGGTCTTACTTAGCGACCCAGTACGAGGTCTTGCGCTGCACCGGGAGCTCGCCCCGGAGCCCGTCCTTTGACAGGATCGCCACGACGACGTGGTCCGGCATCGAGCGATGACCCAGCCCCGTGTCGTTGATCATGCTCACCCGCTCGCCGATCGTCAGCCCGGGGTCGCCGTACGTGGACCAGACCTTGACCGTCTCGTTCCCGCTGGTCGAGCGCAGGTAGACGAAGGTGCAGCCATCGAGGGTGTGTCCGAACTCGTTGGCGGACGGGTCCTCGGTCGAGACGCGGGTCCGGGTGTTCATGGCGTAGAGTGTCATTGTGTGATCTCCTATCACTATGCCACAATTTCTTGAGTGGGTCCCGGAGGATTCGGACCTCCCTACCCTCGAGGGCTTGTGGCCGGTACTCGTGCGCCTGCCTCGAGGTGCTACCAGCGACCCCATGACGCCCAGCGGATGCTAGGCGATCTTGGTGATGAACCGCTTGAAGATGATCTCGGTCGCCCAAGCGGGTTTGCCCGGCTGGACGATGCTGATCGAGTCTGAACGCTCCCTGATGATGCGGCCCTTGATCTGCCTGTGCTGCCCAGCGATGGTGTAGAAGATCGTGGTCATTTCCAGCCTCCCTGTTTTCCTGATAGATCTATTTTATCACACATTGCAGCATTATGCCACACTCCAGGACAAAAAGTTCAGGAAAACTTTGTCATGTATCTGACACATTACTATGATATCCTCTAGAGGATGCGTCTACAGGGTGCTATATAGGGAAAGATCTACAGGGGGTGCTATCCAGGGGGCGTATATAGGGGCTATATAGGGCAAGATCTACTAGGGTGGCGTATACAGGGCGTAGAGCAGTGGCTATATAGGGGCGTATAGCAGGGAGATCAATACGCTATCGCCTACGCTGGAGCTATATGAGTACAATGTAGACTCTCGAGTGTCTACATTGTACATAACAATGTAGACTCATTCTCTTATATCCTGCGAGATCAGGTGAGCGAGCGTACAATATGGACAATAGGGCCCTATTTGGCCTAAATTGGAACAAAGTGTTTCACTTTTTCCTGAATCTCTCCCATTTTCGCCCAAAGTGGGCGATCTGGGAGCGAAAGGGTGTGCAGTGAATGTTTGTGTGTGTTTTGGGGTGGACTAGGCCAACTACGTTGCTTATCCCGTTTTCGTCCCCGTATGTGAAATATATGACTTTTGTGCCACTGGCACCTCCGAGCTAAAATTTTTTCCGAGTCGATCGAAGGGACCAAGATCAATAATGACGTTCCTCAACCTCATTTGGTGCGACTGGGGCACCAAGGTCTCCCTACCGCACGATGAAGCGCCCTGTCACGAGCAGGCACGTCGTCGTGTTGTGTTGCACGATGGCCCGTTTGAGATGCACCTGCAGTTGTGTGGCATGCATCACCTGGTCGTGGAACGAGAGACCAATCCTCACGACACACCACACCCCAAATCTTGATAAGATAGACCCCGACCCAAGAGACCGAAGGGATCAAACACCATGGATCTTGATGACCTCCTCACCGGCGTGACCAACCGCGCCAAGAACGTCGACGACCTCATCCAGAAGTCAGCTGTGGCGCTGGATGCCCTGCGCCTTCTCTACGCTGATCTTGTGGCCCGACATGGCCGTGACACCGGCTTTGAGCGCCTGGTCCTCCACCTTACTCGATCATCACTTGGCTCCGCGGAGGGCGCGGTTGGCACATGTGGCCTACTCGCGATCTTGCTCACCAGTGATGCCGACCGCAACTCTCGCATCCAGGACGTCGCGCGGCTCCTGCACAACACCGAGCGTCCGAACGGCACCGATCACTGGCAGACCGCCACCGGCACCGAGAGGAACCTGGCGCGCCTGAAGGCCACCGCGGCGCTGGCCGTCTTCAACGGCATTACGACCGATCCCATCACGCAGGTCTATCCCACCACACCCGCCGCACCACAGGAGGAACCTCATGCCTAAGCATGGCTACCTCATGGATGTCATCAACCCAGACGGCAGTCACTGGTACTGGTCGACACACTGCCGGCATGCGATCTTGACACCCGATGACCCAGCAGGCCACGAGGCCTGCCGCGCCACATCCTTCCCCGGCGCACCCGAAGGCACACGTAACCCAAGTCGGTGCAAGATCTGTCACGCGCCCTGCCGGTGCGAGTGCCACGCCGACGTCACCGACACCGCCGACGACACCGACGAACCCATGGTCTGCCCCACCACGGGATACGTCCTAAACAACATCGCCACCGTTGACGGGCGCTGGGTCTGCTGCGGCGGCCTCTACCCAGATCACCGGGTCCCACCCACTCCGACCACCAACACGGTGCGATCACCCGGAGACGGCTACTAAGGAGAAAATGATATGAGAGACAAAGATGACGACTGGGCCACCCCGTCACTCCGCGACGCCGCAGCACGCCGTCGTGCCACGCGCCCATACCTCTCTGACCACGAGCGCCTTCAGGGTCCGCCCTTTGAGTCACTCCTCTCCGAGCGTGAGAAGCGCGCCGGTAAGGGCTGCCTGGCCGGGTTCGTAGCGGCGTGGCTGGTCAGCCTACTCTTCTCCGTCGCGATCTTGGGACTGGTGGTCTGGGGCCTGATCTCCCTCATCTCCTACCTGGACAGGCACTGAAGACATGTCGAACACATCAACATCAAACTCTGGTGGCGGGCTCGGGCTCGTCAGCGTCCTGACGATCATCTTCGTCGTCCTCAAGCTCGTAGGTGTCATCAGCTGGTCATGGTGGTGGGTTCTGTCACCGCTGTGGATCGGTTTCGCACTCGGTATCATGATCTTGATCATACTCGGGATCGCCGCCGCCGTCGCATGGTTGTTTGGATGACTGACGTCGACGTTGACTTCGCCGCCGAGAGGAAGAGAACACATGACCAAGCCCAACGAACCTAACAAGCCTGACGAGGCGATCAAGCTGGCCTGGTTCGAGATCCGGCTGGCCGCCGAGCAGACGGCGGACGCCTTCCGCCGCTTCAACCGTGCCTTCACCGAGTCGATCAAGAAGGAGAAGGACAACCTACGCAAGCGTGAGGAGGAGGCCAAGCAACGCGCCGTCGAGCTGGAGGCCGAGTACCAGGTCTGGAAGGCACGGAGGACATCGTGAGCGTTGACTGGGAGCTGATCCGTCAAGGCTGTCCTCGCTGTGGTGCGCAGCGAGGCGGGCAGTATGGGCTGCAGTTTCACAGTCTCTCGGTCTGGTGTCTAGGGTGCGGTTGGGCTAAGAACTGGGAACCTGAGAAACCTCGTGAGGATGTTGAGCGTCAGAAGGAAGAGACCTCGTGAACACCGATCACTTCATCAAGCGATGCCGCCACGGCACCCTCGTGACGCAGTGTCGTTGTCCGCACAAGGACAAGCGCGTCATCACCGTGGCATGCCCCGGCCACTGCCCGACCAAGGCACCGCCTGGTGAGGTCATCCTTTGGGATCAATCGCCAGTGAAGAAGAAGACGAAGGAAACCGACGAGTATGAGTGGCCGCTGACCGGCGAGCGACTCCGAATGTGGGGACAAGACGCCTGATGGGACTTCAACTGAAGGTACACTGTGACGGCCCGACGTGCACCAACGTCGAGCCATACCCCGATCAGCGCAGCATCCTGCCGGCGAACGCGCCTAAGGACTGGCTCGTCATCAATATCGAGACCTGGCGCCAGGTCGCCAGGTCCGCCGTGGCCAGCTTGTGCGCCAACACGGACAGCTCGCGGTACTTCTGCTCTCCACGCTGCCTGACGCTCTTCGGCCTGGTCTGGTGGCTTGGTGCTGAGTACGCCGCCAAGGAGCAGATCTTGATCGACATCCGCCGGCTGGACAGCGACGTGGAGTTACCGCCCAACACGCAGTTCGTTCGTTAGCGTCTTGGTCTAGAATGGTTTGGTGATCGAAAACCTGTTTGGGCTGGCGAACCCTAGCGTCGACTCGGGTGGCTCTTGGGGTGGGCCACACTCCGGTGGTGTCACGATCGTCTTCGCGATCAACGGGAACGTCATAGGCGCTCGTATGTGGTGTCTTACCGGGCAGTCGGGCGGCATTCCGGGCTACTACACCTCGAGGTTGTACCGCGTGGACTCCTCAGACGTAGGTGGCTCGGGAACGCTGCTGGCTAGCAAGGACTTTGGGCTGGTGACGGCCAACGCCTGGAACACGATCCTCTACGACACACCGGTCGCCGTGACGGCCGGACTGCCCTACCGAGTGGCCATCGGCTCGAATGACTTCGTTGGGATGAAGACCAACGTCTTTACCAGCCAGCTGGTCCATGGAAACCTGACGGGTGTGGCCAATAACGCGACCGTTAACGGGTTGTCGATCACCAATGGCACAATGGAGACGAGTAGTAAGTCCGGTTACCCAAACAACGTGCACGGCTTCATGGGGCCAGGTGGCATCATTCACTACACAGATCCTCTCTTCGAGACCCCAGACGTCCCCTCGGGTGGAACAGCTCACGGACATCCGAGTCGTCGTAGGCGTCTTGCTCGGCGTTAGCAATATCACCTAAATGTGATAGAATCTAGGCATACATCCCCCTAATCCAGAGGAGAATGATGTCTCGATTCAAGCAGCGTTTCATTCACGCTCTGCTTGTCACAGCGGTCGCCATGTTCGGCCTGGGCGTCGTCGCGACGCCCGCCGCGGCGGACGACACGTGCCCAACGGGAAACCTGTGCATGTGGGTGAGCCCGTACGAGGAGGGACTCAAGCAGATCATGTCGTTGAGTCCCGGCGCCTGCGCGAACCTGTCTGGGGTCTGGAACAACAACGTCGAGTCGTTCTGGAACAAGTCGTCGACGAGGTACTACGCGTTCACCAGCTCCAACTGCTCCATCACTCCGGCCACCATCATCTTGGAGCCAGGTGTGGAGTACCTGCAGATGTCGCCGACGTTCCGCAACACGATCTCGTCCATCCAACGAGCCGGCTAGTCCCATCAACCCAACTCAATTGGGAGGAAGTATGCGGTTGAAGCGCACCGTCACGGTGCTGGTCGTCGGCGTCATCACGCTGCTCGGCCTAGGCGTCGCGGCCAACCCGGCCTCGGCTCGGTCACTGTCCAACTGCACAGGCACGACGTACACCTGCCTGTGGAACGGCAAGAACTGGACCGGCACGCCCGCGGCTATGTTCCCCATGGACGGGCCCTTCGGCTCGTGCTACAACGTCAGCCCACTGAACGGGGCCAACAACAACGCGGAGTCTGTGCTCAACGAGAACCCGTTCCAGGTCTCGTTCTACGACTCGGCGAACGGCTCGGGGTACATGTTCTCCCTGGCCGCGGGTTCCGGAATCAGCGACCTGAGCGTCTTCCCGAGCCCGGGCGGCTGGCAGAACCGCATCTCTTCGGTGTGTCGCGAGTAACGCAGCGACAGCACTGAGCTGGCACAATGCGACCCGGTCCTCGAGAGAGGGCCGGGTTTGCTTATGCAATCGTTCATCACATATCCTCTTGTGGTAGTGTTTTGTCACGCGAGTTAATGAACGGCCCCACGAACCTCCGAGGCACTTGACCTAAGAAATGGCGTGGGGAAGCCAACGAGAGGAAGTTTCATGCGAAGGAAGCTGCTGGCGCTCTTCGGCGCGACGGCCGTCGCTCTGGTAGGCGCTGTGGCGTTCGCCGCGGGATCTGCCCAGGCGGCCACCCCCGCTTCGAGCATCGCCACTTCGGTTACTCGCCAGTGCGAGTTCCCGGATGACCAGATCGAGTCCATGTCGACGGTCTCCAAGGGTGTCGCCGAGGAGAAGATCTCTGGGGATGTGCTGGATCACGTTCTTCAGTGCCTCGACTACACCGTCGTGGACAAGTGCGATGGCACCACCGTCATCACAGCGATCAACTGGGCGGTGTCGGACAACAAGTGGACGCGGCTGACGTTCGAGATCCTCGGCAAGGACTACACGGTGATCGGCGGTCCGGACCACAAGCCGGTCGTTGTGACCCTTGGTCCTCCGGGTGTTCAGGACGTGCAGGTCTATCTGGTCTTCGAGGGTGAGAAGGACGGCACTCACTGGCGCATTGAGGTTCCGCTTCTGAAGAACCTCTACTCATGGAAGCTGCCCGAGGCTTGCCCGACGGCATCTCCGAGCCCCAGCGCGTCTCCGTCGCCGAGTGTGGTTCCTACGACTTCGGCGCCGACCACGACCACCGCTCCGGTGGTCAACCCGCAGAACGACCTGCCGACCACCGGCGACAGCCTGACGAAGCCCGCGGTCTCGGGCATCGCGGCCGTCGCGCTCGGTCTGCTGATCCTCGGCTCGATGTGGCTGAAGCGCCGGCGCACCGCCGCCGAGCAGGCCGCACCGACCGACGAGGCCTAGAACCGTTAGGAAGCGCTAGAATGGGACCCGTGAACATTGCGGGTCCCATTCACGCGTTTATCAATCACATACTTCAGGGGAGGATTCGTGTTATCACGTCTTGGGTCGAGTTTGAGATCTGGTGGACGCTGGGTCAACAGCCACCTGCTCATAACGGCGGCGGTGCTGAGCATTACCGCCGGTGTGGGACTGTGGATCTACGTGGGCACAAGGTACGAGGGCGGTCAGGACCGCGTCCAGGACATCCAGCAGGAACTCGACGCCCGCTGGAACGACCCCGGTAGTGGACTAGGCGAGGCGATCGCCGGAGGCGCAGAGGGTGCTACGCCGCCCGACAAGCAACCGGATGAGGTGGTCTGGGGCGACCTGATCGCGCGGATGTCTATCGAGCGGCTCGGCCTGACGTGGTACGTCGTCGAGGGCGTCAACGCCGACGACATCGCCTCGGCGCCCGGTCACTACCCCGGAACCGCGATGCCGGGCAAGAAGGGCAACTTCGCGGTGGCCGGTCATCGTGAGCACGGGCTGTTCTGGGACCTGGATCAGATGCGCGTCGGTGACGTCATCCAGGTTGAGACCAAGAACTACGTCTACGCTTACCGGGTCACAGACGGGCCACAGATCGTCAGTCCCGATGCCTGGCAGCAGGTCGCTCCGGTTCCGCCGGGCGCCTACAAGTCGGGCGATAAGCTGCTGACACTGACGACCTGCGATCCCAAGTGGGACAACTACCACCGGCTCATCATCCACGCCAAGCTGATCTCGTCGAGTAAGAAGGGAACGTGATGTCGTACTTCACCTTTACCGAGACGGACATGTCCACGCTGGAAGATCGCATCAAGAAGGCGCTAGACCAGGCGTCCAACGTCGACGGTGCTCACCACAAGCAGTGGATCATCGATCAGATGGTTCGCGCCCTGACGGGTTGCCCGGATGTCGTACGCGAGAGCCGTGACGGCTCGTACACCTACGAGACGCAGGGTGAGTCGGAGGAGTACCTGGCCTGGGTTCGCACCTATGAGGGCGATCCCGATGACGAGGACGTCTACTGCCACTGGGATGAGGGGATCGTACCGTGACCATCCAGCATCCACATCATCGTATCAACGGATGGTGCGCGACGTGTGGTGGCATGGGTGGTGATCCCGACATCATGCATGAGGACGTGCCACGGCCATACGTCTTCGGTAGGGACATGCTCAAGGCGCTCCACGTCGCGGGACTTCTTCCGGCGTACCCGAACGTCAGCCGCGTGGTGATCGACATCCGGCCGACCGAGCTGGTCATGTTCTACGTCGAGGAGATCCCGAATGAGGCGCTCCTCAACATCGTGCCACTGATGACCCAGGAGGTGCCTGATGGGTCAGTCGACTGATGCCATTCTCGTCTACGGCTTTGACCTAGGTGAGGACTGGGCCGAGGATGGCCTCGAGAACATGATTCCCGATGACATCATCGAGAAGATCCAGCGGATGGAGGGTTTTTACGATCTCCATGAAGGCATCACGGACTACCTCAAGGCCAACGGGGTCGAGCACGGTGTCGAGATCATCAATCACTGCTCGTGTGACTACTCGATGAAGCTGCTCGGCATCGAGGTGTCACGTGCCTGGCGCGGTGACGTTCGTCATCTTGATCTCGTCGAGCTGGAGCACAGACGCCGTGATGAGGTCTGGGATGAGCACGTGCAGCTGGCGGCCAACCTGCTCGGGATCCCTGAGAAGGACGCCGGTTGGTTGCTGGTGTCAATGTGGTGCTAGTCTTGATATGATAGACGTAAGTGATACGAAGGGATCAGAGAGATGGACGACCGCGGACGCGATAACGTCGTCATCGGGGTGCTGGTGCTCTGCTTGACACTCGTCATCATCGGACTCGTCATGCTCGTGAGAGGATACTGACATGGGTTACTACACACGCGTCGAGGGTGAGATCGTGATCTCACCTCCGCTGACTCGCCAAGAGATGGAGGCCGTAGGCATCTACCCCAACGGTCAGTACTCACCCGACCGCTGGATCGCAACCGTCCAGCGCTACGGCCGTGAGACCGAGATGGACGTCGCGGTCCGGGTCAACGTCGCCGAGCAGGCCAATGACGAACTTAGCCTCACGAAGACGATCACCGGCGTCGCACTTGTGACGGCCTGGGACGACGAGTACAAGGGTTACTACATTGAGGAGGACCTCCGGACGCTGGTCAACACCTTCCCAGATCACGAGTTCACCGGTGAGCTTCGCATGGAGGGTGAGGACAACCTCGACGTCTGGAAGCTGCAGATCCACAATGGCCACGAGGTCGTGGCCTGCTACCCCAAGCTGGTCTGGCCTGACGGCTCGGAGGAGACGTACCAGCGGTGAAGTTGCTGAAGATCGGTCATCCACGTGAACCTTATCACTGGGTGCTTAACTGGGGCTGGGCTAACACCTCACTAGATGAAGGTGTGACGTACTCTCACTGGCAGTTTGCGATCTGGATCGGACGAGCACGTGGTAAGACGATTTACCTGTACCGTGGTCCACTTCGTCTCAAGGCCGGGAGAAAAGATGTTCAATAACCCACTGTTCATCGTGCTGGCGGTGCTGGGTGGCGTGGCGGTCATCATGGCCATCATCTATGATATTAAGAGGTAGGTAAAAGTGAGAGTGCTGCTCATCGCCCACACCGTCATCACGGGCTGGGGAAACATGCGCGACGCCGGCTGGGTGGACTACCCGGAACAGACGTATGAGGACCTGGGTGACGACGGTCCCGACGCCGATCATCTGGCTGAGTTTGGTGGCCGCCTGTGCTACCAGTCATGGGAGCGACCCAATCCAGCTACCGCGACGAACGCTCGTTACCTGGACAACATCATCAACCAGCAGCACTTCTCGGTGTTGGAACACGCCTCGGCGACGTTCTACCTCGACGGGATCTCGCGGAGCCTGACGCACGAGTTGGTCAGGCACCGTCACCTGTCGTTCTCGCAAGTCTCACAGCGGTACGTCGACGAGTCCAAGGCCAAGCTGATCGTGCCGCCGGCGCTTCACGGCGGTCAGTCGCGGACGGAGCTGCAGGAAAACCTGGTTCAGCTCATGACGGAGGCGCAGAGCCATTACGCCACGATCGTCCGGGCGCTGGAGTCGATGGGCATGGCGCGTAAGGTGGCGCGCCAGACGGCACGCGCCGTGTTGCCTAACATGACGGAGACCAAGATCCTGGTGACGGGCAACATGCGTGCCTGGCGCGACGTCATCGCGAAGCGGAACACCCAGTTCGCCGACGGGGAGATCCGCGCACTCGCCGCTGAGATCTTGCGTCAGCTTAAGGAGCTGGCACCGAACACGTTCCAAGACATGGAGTGATCATGCACATCAGTATGACGGTCCAGACGTCGAACGCGGACGTTACGGTTCATGAGAACGTGAACGAGACGTTCGCCAACACCCATCTGTCAGTCGCCGCCGGCATGTTGCGCGTCATCAAGCGAATGGCACAGGCGATGGACGTCGACTTTTCACAGCTGGTCAAGGACGTCATTAGTGAGCTGGCGCCCGAGGAGCAGCGGCTGGTGATGACCGCGCGGACGTGGCCACTTTTCATATCACAGTACGGATCTGATGAACCGATCATCATCTACTGTGGTGACGAAGATTGTCCTCTCGATGCTGAGAACTCCGAGATCATGCGTCTCGAGACGGTCAATGACGACGTGGTTGAGGTCGACGGTGGCACCACAACGCTGCAGGACCTCGAGGCGGCGATCATTGGTCACATCGAGAAGGTACGAGAGCGCGAGAGTGAGACACAGGCATAGGTGGATATCCACCGTCGTCAGCGGGCAGCCTGCTATGATCTGCACACAACGCGGCTGCTCGTGGTTGTGGTATCCGCTAAGTGACGTTAAGACGACCAACACACCCTTTAAGGAGCTGACCCATGTTGGGCCGCAAGCAAGCAGAGATCAACCGACTTCAGGAGGAGGTCGAGCTGCTCAGAGGTGATCTGATCACGCTCGAAAACCTCAAGGCTAAGGTCGCGCGTCTCGAGGAGCGCCTCGCCACGATGCAGCGCAACGTCACGCGTGCCGACCAGGACCGTGAGGAGGCGCTGGACAAGGCCTATGAGGCGGGCAAGCAGATCGACTACCTGGCCGCGTGGTTCCAAGACCGGGCACCCGATCGCATCAAGGAGGGCGGCGCCGTCGACAACGCGATCCGCCTGCTCAACCAGCTACTCCTCACCGAGGATGAGGTCGCCCACCTACAGGCGTTGCTCGACGAGGCCAACGGGCTCATGGGAACCCAGGATGCCGAACTCAAGCAGCTGAAGCTGGACAAAGCTGCACTGGAGAAGGCGAGCGTTCCCAAGGTGCAAGCGAAGATGCCGGGTCCGAAGAATGGGTCCTAGCTTCGCGCAGGTGATCGCGGACCTCGAGGCGCGGGCTTATGAGGCCCGTGAGGATCCGGTCGAGCGCGTTCGCTACGCCGGCTACGTCGTCATGCTTCACGACTTACTCATGTACCCGCGTGAACGCATGTCAGACCTCAACATCGCCAAGTTGCGACGTGCTGAGGGCCTACTCTAGCCTGCTAGAGTCGGCTCATACGGAGACAACTACATAGACTCGCCGCCCCTGCGTACCTCTTCGCCGGTGTTGATCCGTTCCTCCCCAGGTCGTCTCACCTTCGTTGATGTCCCACCGCAGGGGCGGCGTTTTGTGTGATATAATGATCCTATCAATCGAGCGATAGGAGAGATCATGGATGGGTTTCAAAGATTCATCGTAGGGTTTGTGCTGCTTGTCGTCGTACTCGCGATGCTCGGCTTCCTGTACGCCAGCCACAGCCCCCGCTGATCCTCAACGTCACCAAGGGCCATCCCATGCGGGGGTGGCCCTTTGTGTTGTACCGTAACACTATGACGACGCCTGATCCGGTGGAACGTCCTACGTACGACTACGCTTGCCTGGGTGGACCGCTGGAAGGTCAACGAGTGATCTCGCGGTTCCCTGACGGGTTCCTGTTGGTGGAAAAACCTACGGGACTCGCTTGGCTCTATGATCGTAGCCAAGTTGATGATCCCCGCTGGGTAATGCGTGACGGTTCACCCTTCATCTGGGACACAGTACGATCACACGCGGCGGCCGAGAGCAACACATACGACGTCATCGCGTACGGGGCAGGTGAGCAGACACAATGACACTGACTGATGACCCGCGCGATCCACGTCTTACACACGGCGCTGATCCGATCGATGGACCACCGCAGCCGCAGGCCGAGGTCTACCTGGTGCTCTCTGAGGACGAGCGAGCGCGCGGGTTTGTTCGACCGGTACGGCGATCATACGTACACACGACCTGTGGCATCCGGACGACGATGGGTATCGCGCTAGCCGAGACGTACGCACGTGATCCGGCGTTTTACGGCGCCACGTACTGCGCGGGTTGCGGTCTACATCGACCGGTCGGACCTGACGGTGAGTTCGTTTGGGATGGTACGACGGAGAAGGTGGGAACATGACCACCAAGGCGCCGCAGATGCTGGTGGACACCGCGCACCGGTGGGAGGACATGTTCTCTAGCACGGTGTTCGCGGGCATCGTAGGTGACCTCAACCATCCCGACGGCTATCACATCTCCTTTGAGGACAACCCATCGGGCAACTACTCCATCGTGCGACCACCAGACAAGCCGCCGAAGATGCCGTCCGCGAATGATGATGAGGCCTCGGCGGTCGACATGTCGATGAACAAGACCGACATGGTGACTCACTACAACCGCATCATCAAGGTGTACAACGACCACTCAGATCCGCGTCGTAAGTACTTCAACGCCGTTAACTGCTGGGATGGAAAGTCCGCCAACGCGGTCCGGCTGGATCTGTATGCCAACACCAAGTCGACGGCGACCAACGATCATAAGTCGCATGTGCATGACGAATATCCACGGATGTACTGCCAGGATCCGATGGCCGGCAAGGCACACCTATCGGTCTGGTCCGGGGAGTCGAAGGAAGATTGGGAGAATGACGTGGGTCAGGTTGAGGGTTACACAAAAGAGGGCTTTAAGGACATGATGAAGACCGATGATGGGATTCCTAACTTCCGTCATCGTTCTGACTTCGCCGAGATCGACGGCACGCCCGGTCCGGCCGGCGGCACCAACTCCTTCATCATGTGGGAGACGTGGTTCCGCGAGGCTAATGACCTGCTCGACCGCGTCGAGGCCGCGCAGAACGCCAACACGGCCACGCTCGCCGAGATCAAGGCTATGATCGCCGCGGGGCCACTACCGCAGCCCGTCGAGGGCACACTTACCGGACCGGTCGTCTTTACGCCTAAGTCTTGAGCCTAGGTTGTGTGGTAGGATTTCAATCTATGGGAATCCTACGAGAGCCTAAGATGGCGACCAAGAAGCCACCGGAAAGCGCCAAGGCCAACTGCGACGCGTGTGACACCGACTCCGATCACGCCAAGATGGAGATCGCGCACGTTGAGAGCCAGCAGGTCGTTCGCTGTGTCGATCCGGTCGCCTGCCGGATGCGGTCGCAGAAGGCCGGAACGTGGTGTCTGGTATGACCGGTCCGAACGGTGGTCTACCGGGCAACGGCCCGTTCATGGAGGTTAACTCCGAGACGTCGCTGACGGCCAACTGGCCGATCGGTCAGGCACAGCAGTTCTACGCCGAGATGGCGCGTCGTCTCTCGGCCGTGATGACGCTGCTGGACACGATCCCGATCGCCGAGATGCAGGCGGTCAACGCGCGATTGCGCGCCACGGGAGTCCTCAGCCTGCCGCCGGAGGTCACCGCCGAGCAGGCACAGGCTTGGCTGTTCAACCTCAACCGCGACAATGATCTCTTCCTCCTGCTCACGCGTGTACTAACACACGTCAAGAGTCAGTGATGGACGTCATCCTCAGCTTCCTATGCGGTGGTGCGTGTGTGGCTGTCGTCGGAGTCGTCATCTTCTACCTTTGGATCTCAAAGGCGTTCCGCTTTTGGTGATCAAATTTGCACAACCATGATATAGTGATTAAAGTGATTTCGAGAGATGAGGGGAGGACACGTTGGGACGTGTCATCGGCGCGATAGCCTTCGTGGTAGTGGTGCTGATCATCGCACTTGTGGTGGTCTACTTCCGCCGTCGCCAGGCTAAGGATGATGCACTCCGACACGGCTGGGCGACGAAGGGTGACCTGAATGCCGCCCAGGAGAAGAAACTTAAGGATCTTCTTGGTGAGGCGGAGAACATCTTCGCCACCATGATGCATCCATCTGCGGTGTTGGGAGATGATGTGACGCTCCTGAGTGACAAGCACCGTCGGGCCGTCGAGCGCTGGCTGAAGAGCCGGCCGGAAGGACAGAAGTGAATCAGCGACTCAAGCGATCGGTGATCGCGCTACTCGGAGCCGGCGTGCTGTTCGGCGTTGGTGCCTGCTCGGTCATCGCACCGCCTGACGAGGTGGGCCTCTACTACATGGAGGGCCAGTCAGACGGGTACAAGTTCGGGCACTGCATCGAGCCTGGCGTCAGTGACAAGCCGGAGTGGAACAACTCCGTCGTGTGGCTGCCGAACAACCTTCGTACCTGGAATATCGCCGCGACGGGTGGGGACTCGAACGTCCCGATCACCGTGGCGGCCAAGCCTGAGGTGAACCAGCCGTCGGGTGTTCAGGTCAACGTCTGGACCCAGACGAACTTCAAGCTCAACACCTCGTGTGTCGGCGGCAAGGACTCGCCACTGGTCAAGTGGTGGGAGACCCAGGGACGTCGTTACCAGGCCAACACCGAGGCTGGCTGGAACACGATGCTGAACAACACCATCGTGACCGCGCTGATCACCTCCACGCGCAACGTGGTGCGTGAGTACTCGGCCGACATCCTGGTGTCGGGCGTCAGTAACGCCGAGGTGCAGCAGAAGATCGCGGATGCGTTCCAGCCGGAACTCAAGCGGCTCCTGGGTGGGGACTTCTTCTGCGGTCCGACCTTCGATCGGAAGTCCGGCAACTGCACACCGGTCGAGGTGATCCTCAAGGACGTGGACTACACGGACCCGGGGATCCAGGAGGCACGTAACGCCAAGGTCAAGGCACTGGAGAACGCCGCCGCACAGGTGGCTGAGGCAGAGGGCAAGCTCAAGGCCGCCAAGGCTCAGGAGGCGCTCTACAACAACCCGGCGTGGCTGGAGCTGGAGCTGGCGAACCGGCAGCTCGAGGCGATCAAGGCATGCTCCGCCAACCCGAACTGCACGATCATCATCGGGTCCAACGGCAACGTGCTGCTGAACCAGAACAAGTAACCGGCAAGAACGCTGAGCAGGCACTTCGTCTTCGGATGAGGTGCCTGTTTGGCATTGAGCAAGTATGATATAATGAACATTAATCGATACCAACGATAGGAGTGATCATGATCGTTGTCATCATCGCGGCGTTCGCCGCTATCGCGTGTGCGCTCGTCATGGCGGTCTACACGCATCGACTCTTCAACGTCGATCGAACAGGTCAGGCAATCGTACTCATCCTTCTGATCTCCGCCATGGGGACGGCTGAGGTGCTGTGGTTCATTCCCACGGTGGTGAGGTACTTCCTGTCATGACCGAGGCCATGCGCAAGCATGTCAGAACGTGGTATCGCTCACTCACGCCAGATGGTAAGGTCTGGTGTGAGTCGAGCGACCCACTGGAGGTGCGTCGCATGGCGCATCCACATCAGGAACTGACCTACGAGAAGTTCCTCATCTACGAGGTGTCTGATGGTTGGATGCCGTGGGAGAAGTGGTCACGATGACGCGAGTGCTTGAACCTGACGACGTCGCCGAGCTGCTCGACACCGTCGCTAACACGCGCTGGTTTCAGCAGCCTCGTGCTGATGAGGACGGTGCGGCACGCGCCTGGCGCGGCGCCGCTACACTTCGCTGGGTCGAGCGTTGGCGAGACACCAATGGCTCCTGGCGTCGAGGCAATCCATACGCTTGGCACCGATGGGGTTATGGAGGAGAACTATGACGACGTATCAGAAGATTCCCAGCCCGTTCCGACGTGAGACCGACGGACCTAACCGGAACAAGCTGATCGACGGCGAGTGGTCGTCGCCTGAGTTGGCCGCCACCGCGCAGCTGACGTGGATTTGGACCGAGAAGGTCGACGGCACCAACATCCGGCTCATCTGGGACGGGCACAAGGTGACCTACGGTGGGCGTACGGACAACGCACAGCTACCGGCCAAGCTGGTCGCCGTGCTTGACCAGCTGGTGCCTGAGGAGCTCTTTGAGCAGCAGTTCGGGGCTAACCCAGTCGTACTCTACGGCGAGGGTTACGGCGCCGGGATCCAGTCCGGTGGCATCTACCGTCCGGACCAGAGCTTCGTGCTCTTCGACGTTCGTGTCGGGCCGTGGTGGCTCAAGCGCGACGGCATCGAGGACGTCGCCCAGGGCATGGGACTTGAGGTCGTGCCGGTGATCTACCGGTGTCCGATCAACAGCGCGATCGACTGGATTCGCACCGGTACCGTCTTCTCTCACTGGAACCCGGGTCACGAGGCAGAGGGTCTCGTCGGTGTGACGGAGGTTGGGTTACTCGGCCGCGACGGTGAGCGCTTGATCGTCAAGGTGAAGCGGAAGGACTTCCCATCATGACCACGGAAGATCGCGATCTGACCGCCAAGGAAGACACGCCGGCGTACGACGTTGACGCGGACGTCATCAAGGAGCTTGCCGCGAGCATGGTCTCCGACGGCTTTGTGATGACGCAGGGCATGACGTCGTACTGGGTCTCCATCATCACCGTGCGGATGTTCGATCCGAAGGCGGAGACCGGACATAGCGGCGTCGTCTTCGGCGGTGTGTACTCAACGCAGGCACGCGCGATGGCCGCAACACGCGGCATCTCGGAGGACCTCGTGCGCGCTAACAAGGATCATTACCCGGACATTCACATCGAGAACATGGTGATCGAGACGTTCATCGACACCATTCCCAAGGATGAGTTCCGACCGAACCTGGTCGAACAGAGCACCGAGGCGATCGATCCGGAGGAGCTATGAGGTACGTATGCACGTGCGGCGTCATCATCGAGGGTGATGACGTTGGTGGTCAGATCACGCAGCATGAGGTACGCTGCACCACGATTCGACTGAAGTGGTGGGAGATCGTCCTCAACGGGATCTTCTCGGTGTACGGTGCGATCGCCCTCATCGCGATATGCGCGTTGGTCGCGGACAGCATCGGAGCCTGACGTGGAGACGTTCGTGTCGATCGTGATCTTTCTCGTCGGTCTGGTGCTTGCATCCGCCGGCGCGATTCGACTGCATCACAAACCACAGCCGAGATCACGACGACACCGGACGTGTCCTGACGAGAGCTGCGACTGGCGAGGACGTCACGCGCGGTATCTGGTTACACACATCATGAAGTTTCATCCTCGCCTGGTTCCTGACGTCAACCGGAGAGACTAGTGACCTCTAGGAAGAACGCCTCAGGCGTCGGGACCTACCTTGGTCCCGGCGCCTTTCGCGCTAAGGATGGCGCTAAGCGCCTCAAGGCCTCCCAGGACAAGCCGCTGCCGCCACGCTGTAGCCACTGCCGCAGATCCTGGGATACGACCGTAATCGATGGCATCGTTCACTGTGAAGATCACAAAAACTCCTGTGACAAATCGTGTGGCGTGTCATGATTGTGTGATAAAATAGTCTTAGTGATCAAGTGATAGGAGAGATCATGGACTTCAAGGTACTCGAGATCGTAACGCCCGACTGGGCTGAGTTCTCCGTCGTACTCGATGATCACGAGATTCGTCATCTCATCGAGTATAAGGGACGCACCGATGATGGCCAAGACCGGGCGATCATCATCACCACTGCGCAAGACATGCAGGTGTTGATGGGTCTCGTCCCGATGTACGACGTCACGGTGCTGTCGATTCCGCGGACGGTGTCCTGATGAAGTTTGCGATCCAGCACTCATACGACGGGACGAAGTGGCACGGCGGCTCAGACAACGACCCCCTGTGCGACATTCCCAACTGGGGCTACAACCTGGTGCTGTGGCGCGGGGCGATCGCGAAGTTCGAGGCCGCCGCAGCCGACTCGGCCAAGCTGCCGAAGCATTACCGGCTGATCGCGCGGGTCGGTGTTGAGATCCGTGTTCTTAAGTGAGGGGAGTGACCAATGTTGCGAATACAACACTCACATGATGGCCACACGTGGCATGTCAACGAGGTCGCCGACCGTGCCACGCTGACCCTGATGGGTCGGGACAACCTGACCGGCTGGAAGGGTCTCGTTGACCTGATGCGTCAGAAGATCACCGAGCAGCACCACACGCTGTCTTACCGGCTGGTCGAGGTGACCGGTCAGACGACACGCGTCATCCACTAAGGTACCGAAACCGACCTTAAGTGGCCGGTCGCGACGAAAAGTTGCGATCGGCCACTTTTGTGTTTAAGATAGCTGTATGACCGATAGATTAGATGACAAGCTACTCAAGCCAGGTGAGGTCGCCGCGATCTTCCGTGTGGACCCTAAGACCGTGACGCGCTGGGCCAACACCGGCAAGTTGAAGGCGGTTCGCACCCCGGGTGGTCACACACGCTTCCGTGAGGCTGACGTCCGCGGCGCGCTGGTTGACGCACTCGATGACGAGGACTACATCTCTTAAATGATTTACAAGATCATAGGAAGTGTGGTACAGTTAATCTCGTAAGCCGCTCCGGCAGGCTCGCACTGATTCACTTGGTTGGTTCCTGGTGCCTAGATTGGGATTTCTTCAGGGAAGATGAGGACGCAGGTTCAAATCCTGCCGCCCCGATCATCGGGGTCGTAGCCCAGTTTGGTGAGGCGCATCTAAAAGACGTCCGATCGACATTGTTCTCAGGAACCATAACGGATACTGGCTCAATGGCAGAGCACCGCGTTTGGGACGCGGGGGTTCGAGGTTCGACTCCTCGGTGTCCGACTCCGCAAGGAACAACTACATATTTCCTCCGGTGCCTAGGTGAGAACTTCTTCTCCTTTTAAGAGGGTGGTTGCAGGTTCGAGTCCTGCCGGCCCCATTTCAATGGGGCTGTAGCTCAACTGGCAGAGCACCAAACGAATCGTCTCGCCGCCTTGTTCTCGGAGGATCACAACTAAAGATCGCTGGTGCCTCGTGGTGCGTTACTTCTACCAGAGAGCGAGGAGAACGGCCTAGGTCGTTTGCCTTGCGCGTTGCGAAAACGCATATCGGGATCACTCGAGAGAGCCCCGGACGCACGACAACATGTTCTCAGCGATCATGAAAATGACAACTAAAATGTGACTGGTGCCAGGATGACGGGTACTTCTGAACCCAAAGAACAAATTTCAGATACCAAGAGCCTAGCCCTGTGAAGGCTATAATGCTGTGGATACTGTCCGTGATCGACGTGTTCTCAGTCACATCTGAAGACAACTACATACGTACCTCTGGTGCCTAGGTAACGCTTACTTCATAGGAAAAGAGCCAGCGTCACCGACCTTGTTCTCAGAGGGCTAGCCTAGTGCCACGCCCGGTGCCAAGCTTGACGGTTACTTCTCCTGCAAATAGAAACCATACCGTCCGGCGTCTTGTTCTCGGGCGTGGCTATCTTTATGTCAAGTGATGGAAGGGAAAGGAAAAAGATCATGTCAGGACACACCTCCTGGTCGGAGTTCCAGCGTCGGTCGAGCAACCCAGAGACTGATGCCAGGGTCAAGGAGCTGCTCAAGGAGCGGCGCAACGCCAAGGCGCTGGAGGACCGGCTCGCCGCGATCGAGGCACACGGACAAGACGTCTACGGCGACGGCACCGTGGTCGCGTTCGATCGCACCGTCGGTTCGAACACCTACACCTACGCGGCCGTCAAGGCCGCCGGCTTCTGGTACGTCACCGGTGCGGGACCCAACCGCATGGAGTGGGACGACTTCGTCCTCTGGCTGACCCAGGACGGCGCGCCGACCACCAACTGGGTGGTTCTTCGCGATGCGAAGACCATGCCGGTCCTGGAGGGTTCGGTGGCTGATGGCGTCGAGGCGTAGGGCGCAGATGTACAAGATCGCACGCCGTGTGCGTGCGAACTGGCAGAAGACACTCCGGCGTCGCGCACGCCGCAAGTAAGATAGGAGCTGGGCCGCATGGCGAAGTTCAACGTCAAGTCCGTGCACACCGCGCGGACACTCAAGTCATCAGCGATCGGAACGGCGACGACTGATCACCCAGTCACCTTCACACACGAGGGTGGCGCGGGTTATGTCCGCGACGAGAAGTCCGAGCTGTTCCTGCTCGACGTGTCGAACATGGTCGGCGAGGACACCTTCTACGAGGGCAAGTCCGAGCGTGACGAGCGCTTCCGCAAGCTGGTGCGTACCGTCGCGGTCTTCGATCCGACGTGGATCGTCAACTTCGTCGAGTGGCTACGCATCAAGGCCAACATGCGATCGGCCTCGGTCGTCGCCGGCCTCGAGGCTGCGAAGGCGCTGGTCGAGGCGAAGATCGTAGCCGTCGACGAACGTGGTCTCGGTGCGGCACGCGTGGTGGCCGGCATCGGTCTCCAGCGGGCGGATGAGCCGGGCGAGGCGCTGGCCTACTGGCTGGGTCACTACGGCAAGGTCATCCCGAAGCCGATCAAGCGCGGCATCGCCGACGCCGCATCACGGCTGTACACCCAGTACAGCCTACTCAAGTACGACACATCCAGCCACGACTTCCGTTTCGGTCGCGTGCTGGATCTGACGCACCCGACCGCATCATCGTTCGAGCAGAACGCGGTGTTCCGCTTCGCACTAGATCGCATGCACGGACACGAGACATCGGGTTCGGTCATGGATCTGCTCGAGATGGTGCGTCTGAACGCCGCGGTGCGTCGTGACATTCGCAGCATGATCGACTTCTCGCATCAGTCAGAAGTCACCCAGCGCATCAAGGAGGCCGGTCTGACGTGGGAGGATGTGCTCTCCCTCGTAGGTTCCACGATCGACAAGAAGCTGCTGTGGGAGGCACTGATCCCGACGATGCCGTACATGGCCACACTGCGGAACCTGCGCAACTTCGATGAGGCTGGCGTCTCAGACGAGGTGGCGGAGACCGTGGCGAAGCGTCTGGCTGATCCAGCCAACGTGGCCAGCTCACGGCAATTCCCGTTCCGCTTCTGGAACGCCTACAATGCGGCGTCAAACCTCCGCTGGGCGTACTCGCTGGAGAAGGCTATCAACGCATCTCTAGCTAATGTTCCGCCGCTACCGGGAAGGTCTCTCATCCTCGTAGACCTGTCGGGATCGATGTACGGTGTGAAGCTGACCGAGAAGTCGTCGCTGGACAACGCACAGGCGGCGAAGATCTTCGGTGCGGCACTTGCGCTTCGCGCCGAGTCGGCTGATCTCTATGGTTACTCGAACACGGAGATCCGCGTCGACGTTCCGAAGAACGGCAGCCTGCTGCCGATCGTCAAGAACGGCTACGTCGACCAGGGTGGTGGGACGAACACGTGGGGTACGGTCACAACGACGTACGCCAAGCACGATCGCATCATCATCGTGACGGATGAGCAGACGTATGGTCGACTGCCGTCGAGCTACGTGCCGGACGACGTTCCGATCTACGTCTGGAACCTCGTCGGCTACCGGGTCGGCTCGCAGCCGAAGAACCCGAACCGGTTCGTCTTCGGCGGTCTGTCTGATCAGGCGTTCTCGATGATCAGCCTCCTGGAGGCCGGTCGTAACGCGGCGTGGCCGTGGGAGAACCTGGTAGATTAATCTTTGTCCTCGTAATGGGACTGGGGTTAGGGTGTGGGGAGACATCTGGTGAGCGGATGTCTCCCCATGTCGTTTCTAGCCCGTAGGCAACTAGCACGCTGCGGCGCGAAAGTGGCTCTAGGGAGGTGCGACAGCTGTGATTGTCGCTGATATTCCATTAGGAAGACGTCCGGTGCGCGCGAACTCGTCAAGAGTGTGGCACATCAGCCGCGCGGCCACCATGCACCGCGGAATGTGTGGTGTCGTGACGTATATCACGAAGAAGGCACCGCAAGCCCGTGACACGGTCTGCTCGCGTTGTGAGGCGATGTGGAAGCGTGAACACGGTGTTGCATCACAGGATTAATCCTGATAAAGTCTGCGATGGAGGAGTGATCTAAGAGAGTTGGTGTGGGTGGCGAAACTCCCGGGGAGATCACTCCTCCACCCGGAGTCATAGGTTAACGGCAGACCTCGAGGTTTTCACCCTCGTAGCCGGGGTTCGACTCCCCGTGACTCTACGTAGTCTAGTGATAGGAGTGATCGATGGACCACAAGGTATATGAAAGTCTCGTGTACGTGACAGCCCGTTCTGACGACGGTGGTCACGGCATCAACGTACCCGTTCGCCTGATGTACCACACACGCGATCCGTTCGCGGTCTCCCTCGTCTTCATTGGCGTCAATGAAGACAACGACGGTGAATCGTTCGTCGAGTGGTCGTTCGCACGTGATCTTCTCGCGTCAGGTGTAGTTGCAACTCATCGCGTTGGCGACGGTGACATCAAGATCTGGCGTGAGGATCATATCTTGATTATCGAGATGCACAACGGCGTCGACATCGTCTGGCTGCGCACGCCATACCGTCCCGTGATGCGATTCCTCCAAGAGATCTACCGCGTCGTTCCCGAGGGTTACGAGATGAATCTTGTTGACATGGACGGCTTCATCGAGTCATGCCGTGACTAAAGTGTGATATAATTTGAACCACAGGGACAACAGTGATAGGAGAGATCATGGACTTTAGCGTAGGCGATCAGGTCAAACTTCGCGCGGACGTCGCGGGTAAGTGGGCTGGTGTTACCTTCACGATCAAGAAGTTCCTCCCCAAGAACGTCGACCTCGAGGTGCCCGGCAGCGTACGTGGTCTTCGCGCTCCGCGCCACTTCCTCGTAGCAGCTGACGACGTCGCAGTCAACGCGGCCGCGGAGGTTCGTTCGCTGACGATGACCTGGGAGCCGCCGCTGGTGATCGGCACGCTCGTTCGCTTCAAGGACGAGCTGTATGTCGTCATGGCGCAGAATCGCAACGAGCGTTACCGCATCGTCAAGCTGGGTGGCGACGGTGGGAAGTATTACACCAACGTGCTCCGCTCGCAGATGGAGGTCGTCGACCCGGCGACGCTGGCTGCAAGCGTCTGATCGACACAGCAGTACCGCACCCTACCATTGTGTTATGATGGTAGGGTGCAGCTGTCTCTACCCTCGCTGACCAGCGCGCTGGCCGACGTCATCGACCCACCTCAGTTGCGCTACCGCAACGATCCGGTGAAGTGGGCGAGTGAACGCGCTGGCGTCGAGCTGTGGAGTAAGCAAAAAGAGATCATGATGTCGGTGGTGGAGAATCCCAACACCGCTGTGAAGTCATGCCACTCCGCGGGCAAGTCATACATCTCAGCGCTTATCGTGTGCTGGTGGCTGGATGTCCATCCGCCTGGCGAAGCGCGTGCCATCACCACGGCGCCGACGTCAAAGCAGGTCGACGCGATCCTGTGGTACGAGATCGGCCGCTTCCATCGGAAGCTGGGGCTGGTCGGACAGTGTAACCTGCGTGAGTGGTACATCGGACGACAGCTGATCGCCCTAGGTAGAAAGCCACCGGACCATCAGGAGGCGGCCTTCCAGGGTCTCCACGCTAAGTACCTGCTAGCCGTTCTCGACGAGGCGTACGGCATCCCTAAGAACTTATGGGATGAAGCCTCATCACTCGCATCGAACGAGTATGGTCGCCAGCTGGCGATCGGCAACCCAGACGGCCCAGGCGAGTTCATGAGCGTGTGTGAGAAGGATGAGTCTTGGCACACGATTCACATCGGGTTCCAGCACACACCTGCGTACACCGACGAGAAGGTCTCGGCCGAGCTGAAGCTGCACCTCGTCTCGAAGCGCTGGGTGGAAGAGCGTCGTGAAAAGTGGGGAAGTCAGTCGGCCCTCTTCCAGTCTAAGTGTGGTGGTGAGTTCCCATCCGGTGGTGACCCGTTCTCCACGATTCCCTATGACATGGCGATACGTTGTCAGAACCTCGAACACCCGGAGGGTGAGCCACGTGAGGGTGGTATTGACGTTGGTGCCGGTGGCGACCGAACCGTACTGCGCGAGCGTTGCGGCACTAAGGCAGGTCGTGAGTTCGAGTTCTTGGACAACGATCCGATGCGTAGTGTCGGGATCCTGGCTGAAAAGATTCGCGAGTGGAAGCTCACGCGTGTCAAGGTGGACTCCACCGGTCTGGGATGGGGACTTGCCGGTCGACTGAAGGAGTTGTCATCGCGGAACAACCCCACGTCACCGGACACGACTCACGCGGCTGAGGTCGTAGCGGTCAACTTCGGAGCCGCACCGCCGTCTGGCTTCGAGAAGAAATTCATCAACATGCGCGCTTACCTGTGGTGGCAGGTCGGGCGTGAGCTGTCACGGCTGGAGGGTTGGGACCTCAGCGAGGTTGATGAGGACGTCATCTATGAGCTGACGACACCGCGGTATGTCATCATGGACTCGTACGGTAAGATTAAGATTGAGCCGAAGAAGGACGTCATTGATCGGCTCGGCTTCTCACCTGACCGTGCTGAGGCGCTCATCTTGTCGTTCTACGAGGTGAAGCGCGAGGCACAGACGCAGGCATGGGGCGCGTGGTCAGGTGCTGGCGGCGAGAGCCTCATCAACCAGATCTCGCCGACGGACCAGCTCTTTGACATGATGGTTGATTAACACAAAGATGGCCCAGCCATCTGGCCGGGCCATCTTGGAAGTTTTGATTTAGGCGATCTCGAGCTCGGCGTCGTAACCACACTGCGCGTGCGCGAGCACACTGTCCTCGGTCTCCTCGTTCCAGAACTCTCCGACCTCATCAACGTAGAGACCGAACTTGTCGACCACGAACTTTTCGCCGCAAAGCTCGCATCGGTTGTCGCGTATGTCGTTCATTTCGATCACTCCTATCCGTTTTGCTTCTAGTTCTATTTTACCACATATCACGTCATTATGTCACACGCTACACGTAGTATTTTGTCATGTCTGTGACATATGGTAAGGTTGAGCTCATGAGTGACGAATACGACGGCACACAGCCACTTCCGGTCCCCAACGACGGCCCCAGCATGCACGACCTGGTCATCCAGGACATACAAGAGCGCAAGGCGTTCGGTCTACGAAAGTATGGCGCGCTGCTGCAGGTCAACAACGGTCGTGATGCGCTTCAGGACCTGTATGACGAGCTGCTGGATGCCATCGTCTATGTGCGGCAGCTGATGGAAGAACGTGGTGAACCTGAACCGCAGTACAGTCATGGTGTCTACACAGCCGTGCAGTGTCCTACATGTGGTCACGTTCACAATGGACCGATCGTACTTAACTCGCCAACACCGTTTGCGAGCGGCTACGCGTGTCCCGTCTGTCATCCACCGAAGAAGGCTGCCGTTTAACGATCAACATTAGTGGAAACTGTCAGCGCATGAACAACATCGCGTTGATCTTCTTTATCGTAGCCGCGATCGCCGCTGGCTGGGAGTCGTTCAAGACCCATAGCGTTGGTTGGGGTGGCGTCTGTCTCCTCGCAATCGGGCTGGCATTTACCACAGTCTGATATGTGTGTGGTAAAGTTACTTCCGTCGCATAACTAAGTGATGGGAGTGACAAGTCATGTCATGGACCGATCGACGAGTGCGAGACCGCAAGACACGCTTCATCCGGCCGCACGCCACCTACATCTACGAGGGTGGTCGCGTCATCACCCAGTACGATCCAGCAGGTCGTGAGCAGCGGCGCATCCACGCTGACGAGTTCAGCATGATGACGCTTGAGACCATGATGATGTGGCTGGATGCCTGGGAGGAGCGTGTGTGATGAAGCCTCTTATCCTCGCTCCCGATCACCCAGGTCGACGCCAGCCGGGTCCGCCGATCATCGCGGGGCCTGACCCGGTGACCGACGTCGAGGCGCTGGTGCTGGAGATCTACGACTACATTTACACGGGAAGGCTACCACAGCGGAAAAATATGTGATATAATGGAACCACAGTGATCGAGTGATAGGAGAGATCATGGCGAAGGACGCAAGCGGCTCGGGTATGGTCTACATGGGCGTGTTCGGCACCGTGGCGATCTGGGAGATGTACTGGCACAATAAGCTCGTCTTCTACGTCAAGGTGGACACACTCGACCCAGAGCTGGTCATCAAGGTGCAGAGCCTGCCGGTGATGGACAACCCCGGTGTCATCCTGCCGACCAAGGGTCACGCGGTGATAGTGCTCGACACCAAGCCGACCGGCCCGAATACCGAGGACGTGGAGGTCTTCGAGCGCATCTCATCGACCAGCGTCAAGGCCTACATCTACCCGCGCATCGACAGCATGGTCATGCGCCTTTACGTGCCAGGTTACGCGGAGGTCGCGCCGACCACGGCGTGATACAATCGTAACGCGTCTCTAAGATGGGAGTCCGGGATCTACAGATCCCGGCTCCACTACCCGGGGTGGAGCAGCTCGGTAGCTCACCTGACTCATAATCAGGAGGACGTGGGTTCAAATCCCACCCCCGGAACGAAAAAGACCGAAGTGATGGGAGTGACGTGTGTCTGCAGATATGCACATTCATGTGATGGTTGGCGTTACCGAGGAGGACTTGCGTTGTTTCAACGCTCATACGTTGACGAGTAAGTACTTCAGCATGGATCGTCGTGCATGCGGCACAGACTACGACTGTCGTCACTGGCAAGCGATCATCAACTCTCCACAGATCTGGGTGGGTTCGGTTTCGTGGCTAAAGGCCATGATGCTGGAGGCCACCGAGACCTACGTGCCGGCGGTAGTGGGTGTGATCTCAGAGTTGATCGGCGAGAAGGAGCCGGTCATTGATGATGACCTCATCGCCAAGGTACGTGAGGCGTTTGCGAGCACCAACGATACCTCGTACAGCATCGCGGATGTCGATGACGTCGTCGCGTTCCTCGAGGTCTACCGTGGCAAGAAGGCGTTCACCGTCTCGTGGTGATCGCTTAAACATTATAGATGGGAGTGATCGCATTGACGCGAGGTAAGTGGCTGATCGCGCTCGGACTTCTGGTGATTCTAGGAGTTGGGTGTGCGAAGCCCGAAGGTACGACACCTGCGCGGAAGATGAACACGATCGACATCGTGGTGAGTGTGCCGAAGGGTCATCCCATTGTCACGTTCACCGCAACGCTGGAGTTGAAGGACGCGGTCACCGGCGAGCTGGCGCGGCACCCTATCACCAATGAGCCAGCACAGGTCAAGATCACGCGTGCGGTGCGAGAGTGGCGCGGCACGTTCACCTACTGGGGTGACCTACCCAATCCGGTGCGTCTATCCGGCAATGTGACATGGCCGGGTGAGGACTTGCTGGCTGTCGACATCTACGACAACGGCAAGCTGATCAAGGTGGCCAGTCGCTTCGATGGTACGGGTCGCATCGTGATCCTGTACACCACGAGCGGAGCGTGATCTCATGAGGAGCGCAAAGAAGATCGCATGCTTCATCGTGATCGCGCTCCTCGCGGCTATCGGTGTGGCGGGATGCTACGTCCCGCCGCCCGGTACGCCGGGAGGTCCCGATGTTGGTCGACTGTGGCTTTGTGTCTACACCGATGACACGGTTGACATCACGATGGTGATTAATGCCGTGGACGGCAAGGACGGTCACCCATTGACCGATGATGACACAGGTGCGTTCTACGCGGATTACATCACGTCGGCTGAGACGGCACCTCAGGATCTGCCGAATGAGTGTGAGTCGCAGCGACCGTACCATCAGGTCATCCTGAAGGCCGCGAAGGGATCGTCGATCATCTCGTCGATTCGCGTCACGGGACCGCGTAAGACCACGCTCATCACCTGTGTGTTCTACCTTAATGGTGTGGCATTGCCTGAGACACGTGTGGATCGACGTAACGAGGTCGTCTGCCGTGCAGCGGTGCCTGCGGTCTAAGCTGAAGTTCACGGGGGATCGTATCGTGGAAAGAATAAAGGTAAGAGCACTCGTTACTATCAGTATGATCTAGTTCGTCGTCCAGCTCCGGTGGTGGAATGGGAGACACCGCAGACTTAAAATCTGCTGCGAGGAAACTTGCGTGAGGGTTCGACTCCCTCTCGGAGCACATAAACGTGATACAATATACACAGCACAGTACAGGTTGAGAGTGAGGGGCGTAGCCCATGCTGCGCCCTTTACGTTAGAAGAAAAAATCTTGAGATAAGTAGTTGCACGATCACACAAAGTGTGATAAAGTAAACCTTACGAAACGGTTACTTGACAACTACATTCGTTTCATACGCTGTTAGCTCAACTGGAAGAGCACCTGGCCTACACCCAGGGTGTTGAGGGTTCAAGTCCTTCACAGCGTACGTTGTCCTATCGGTCCAGCATGGAGTGGACGTCGGATCGTCAATCCGAAGATCGCCGGTTCGAGTCCGGCATGGGACGCCAGAGCCACCTCGGGAGGTAACGTGATTCCGCCCACTTTAGGGTAGGACGCGTGGTGGCGTGAGGATGACCTTCCAATAACGAGTTGGTGGCTGTACCCGGGCTCCACGCGGGGCCTTGGGTATACGGGAGTATCGGTCGTCGGGTTGGGGCCTTACGATGCAGAAACACCGGGCTGAGATGGTATTGCGGACCCCAATCCGTTAACGCCACGGCTGGTTGTCACTCGTTATAATGGAGTTATGGTGCAATGGCAGCACAGGTGGTTCTCAGCCACCGGGTTGGGGTTCGATTCCCCATAACTCTACGTGACGTGATGGATCTGCAGATCCTCCACGTTAACACTGTGAAGGTACACAGGTCTGATCCTTGGGTAGCTCCCAAGGAGGCTTAAGCCCGTACCACTCGGTAGCGCCGAACATCCGGGTTGTTGCCTTCACAGCATATCCTCATGGCGCAGTGGATAGCGCGCTTGACTACGAATCAAGAGGTCGCAGGTTCAAATCCTGCTGGGGATACGTCGGGGTGGGGTTGGTCAGGACGCCATGCCTGCCCACCCCGGCTCCAAGTCCTTCGAGCTCGAACTGGTAGGAGCACGGCGCTGATAACGCCGAGGTTGCAGGTTCAAATCCTGTGAAGGACACGTAAGAGCGTTAAAGCGGAAACTATAGCCATCTCGCATTACGCCAAGGGTCGGTCATGACGGGTGTCATCGCCTTTCTACACCTTAGTCGACTCCTGCGCTCTTACACACGTGCTCGTGGCGGAACGGCAGACGCGCCAGACTTAGGATCTGGTACCTACGGGTGTGAGGGTTCAAGTCCCTCCGAGCATACGGCCAGTCGTAGTGAGCTGGATTTACCCGGTCGCATAAACGGACAGTGTGGGTTGCGATACCGTCCACCGAAATATCACTACACGGAAGGTCTCCCATTGGCGTGGGAACTGGTTTTGAAAACCAGAGCCGGCAACGGTTGGGGGTTCGAGTCCCTCACCTTCCGCGTGAGGCGTTAACGAAGTTTTGTGAACATGGCTTCGAAGGCTGATCATGACAGCTTACTATCCAAGCGAGAGTCAGACCTGCGCCTCCTTAAGCGCCGTTAGCTGAGTGGCTTAGCACCCGGCTTTTACCCGGGGGACGAAGGTTCGATACCTTCACGGCGTACGGTGATTGTAGCTCAATGGTAGAGCGCTGGGTTGTGGTCCCAGATACGAGAGTTCGATCCTCTTCAGTCACCCGAGGTAGGTCCGGCTGGTTACCGGATAGAGGGAGTCTAACCAACTCCTAAAAGGTTCCGTCTGAGTACGGGGTCGCCTACAGCATTGGGAGTTCGTCTAATGGCAGGACGCGGGATTTTGGTTCCCGCTGTGGAGGTTCGAGTCCTCCACTCCCAGCGGGTCAAGACAACGTCTTGGTTCCATGTCCACTAGCCACGGACATGCTGTTGGTGCTGTTTTGCACAAAGCACGGTGGCGCTTGGAGAAACGCCATCGTGCCACGCCACGTTAACTCAGTTGGTAGAGTGTCCGCCTTGTAAGCGGAATGTCGAGGGTTCGATACCTTCACGTGGCTCTCTCCGGCGAGTACATGGATTGGTCGGCTGGAGAAACGATGAGCGTCACCCTGCGTACTCCTATCCGCGGGTGGCGCTCATCTGTCATTTTGTGTGATATAATAGCTGTAGTGATTCTGATTGATAGGAGAGATCATGTATCTGATCAACGCGGAGGACATTGAGTACGCCGCTTACGAGTCTGACGACTTCGACCCTGACACCATCCGGTGGGACTACTCGGGTCGGGCGATGTACGGCGAGACCTGCTTCTCGATCGTCGGCAAGTTGCGTGATCTGGGCGCCTTCATGGCCACTGTGGTTCCGCACCTTGATCACGAGCTTGTGCCGGTGTCCGCGTGGGCGGACGTTCGGCAGGACAGCATGGGTCTGCAGTCGGTGTTTTACTGGACGAAGATCAAGGCTGTGAAGTCACAAGACTGAGTGATGGGAGAGACATGAGCACAAGAGGCTTCATCGGGTTCGTCATCGACGGCACCGAAAAGATCGCATACAACCACTACGACTCGTATCCGAGTGCGCTTGGTCTCAACGTCCTGCACTGGTTGCACGTCGAACCGCAGGCTGAGCCGGACATCATCCGGGAGCAGGCGCGTGCCTTGCGCGTGGTTGCCGTTGACTCCGAGCCAACTGACGAGGACATCGAGCGGCTCCAACCGTTCTACAACCCCCACGTCGGCGGTCATAGTGATCGTCCGACCTGGTACCAGCTGCTTCGCGAGACACAGGGTAATCCTGGGCTCATGCTCAAGGCAGGCGTGATCGAGGACGCGGGTCGTTTCCCATTCGACTCGCTGTTCGCCGAGTGGGGTTACGTCGTTGACTTCGACTCTGGTGTGTTCGAGGTCTACAGGGGCTTTCAGGAGATTCCACACGAGCAAGGTCGTTTCGCCGGTCGTGAGGACGATGAGGTGTGGAAGAACGGTTACTATGCGGTGGCACTGATCGCATCATGGCCGCTGACCGAGCTACCCACTGACGAGGCGTTCATCGCGGACATCAGTGGGGAACAAGAAAGCTGATCCACCGGGAAGCGTGGGAGTGGTAAGGCAGACGATCTTGAGCTGCAGGTTCAGGGCCCACGCGAGGTAGGGAATGGGTTAACCCCTACCCATGGCCGTCGTGACAGGCACCAATCTCCGCTCGTTTCTAGAGCGACGGAACCCTAGCCGACTGGAGCGCTCCGGGACGGCAGGACCGAGGAGTGGCCAGGTTCGACTCCTGGGATGGCTCTATAACTTTTTTTGTTATAATTTGATCTATGACCGATGAAGCTCACTGCAGTAAATGTAAGCAGACAAAACCACTTAGTGACTTTTATCTTGATCGTGTATCAAAAATGCCATTATCTAGATATTGTAAGTTGTGTTCTTCTGCGTATTACAAAGAATATAACGCAAGACGTGGAAGGACAGACGTACATCCTATAGCTACATATTCACGTGTACACATGCTTAGGAAAAAGATTCCAGGAATCACAGATGATGAACTAGATAAGTTTTTTGTGACATACACGGGTATATGCGAAATATGTGGTAAGCATGTTAAAGGTCGAATACATGTTGATCATGATGAGATCACGAAGACACTACGTGGATGGCTGTGCTCTCGATGTAATTTAGGTATTGGATCACTGTTACACGACGTAGAGATACTTAAGCAAGCGATCATATATCTCGAAAAGCATAAAAAATCTTAAGTAAATGTTGTACATCTAACGCAATGTGTGATAAAATAGAACTAGGAAGGTAGAGATAGGAGTGATGCTATATGTGGATCTGTACGTCGTTCGGCATCCTGATGCCGTCCGTTCGACCGGCGGGCACCGTCCCGGCTGGTGACGATCGAGTCATTCAGGTACGCGCTCGCCGGCGCCAAGACCTGGAGATCCTCAAGGCCAAGTACATGGGTGACAAGCTAGGCGAGATCCAGGCGCTCGTGGGTACCGACTACGAGTACCGCGCCTACTGCACCAAGGCCGACTGGGCGACCGCCATGGCTCAGATGAGCCTTGACATCGACTACACGAAGTTCAAGCCGACGACCGATCGATACAAGGACCACCGGCTACACACGCTGTACCTGCGCATGTGGGGCGCGATCATGCACGAGCTCTCCACAAAGACGTACCAGGAGGCGTACTGGCGCGGTGAGTTCACCCGACCGTCTCAGCGGCGCACGGGGAATACGCGACGTTGGTTGCACGAAGAGGACCAACCGGATGTGCGAGATGATGAGAGCCTACTGCTTGCGGTCGACACGTCTGACGTGGATGGCTTCACAGCAGGTCCCGATCTCCGCCCCAACGGCACGCTTGATCACAGCTTTTGTGATCACGGCCGTGGTAACGCGGCTCGTAAGCGTTGTCGGCGCCGCTGGGAGAACGCGCAGCGCAAGCAGCGCGTGTAAGGGCACTCAAGGCGTGGTTCGCAGGTTCATCCCTGTGAATCACGCCTTATGTGTGATATAATTGACTTAGTCGTAAAAGGAGGTGAACAGGATGGATCATGCGAAGGCACGTGCCGAGGTCAAGGGCATTCTAGACGTGCAGTCTGATCGACTGCGGATCTTGCTGTCATCTTCTAACCCGGCACCCGATGTCAGTCACATCGTCGCGGTCGCGCAAGCTGCACTCGCCGACGCGCAGCTAGATCTGGAGCTCTTGGTCGACAACATCTACGAGGACGGTTGCTGATGTTGATCGGCAGCTGGCAAGATGAGGCGTGGGCGTTCTACGACAAAGTGACAGGAGAGATCATGGGAGAGGCTGAGCGTCACAAGGAACTTTGGGAAACACTTGACCACCTGGTCAACTCACTGGCTGATGGCCGTGAGGAGTTTCGCGAAGTGTTGTTCACGTTGTCGTCTAACTCGATCAGTGAATCGACAGAACGTACACGTGATCTTGTGCGCCGCTGGCTCTCCGTGAATGATCCCGGTGGTGGATACCGTCTGACGCGCTAACTTCACATGACGACTGAGGCGAGATCTTCGGATCTCGCCTTTTTCGTCACTTGATCAGTTACCGCTTGATGTGGTACCGTATCATCAGCGGGGCCGACATCATTGAGGTGCGATAAGTGTGAATCCCTGGTTGCTACTGGTGCTGCTGTGTCTATTCGTATACCGGGTGACACGGCTTGTAACCACGGACACAATGCCACTGGTCGCGTGGCCCCGTGAGACGATCGTCCTATACCTACATCCTGAGTACGCCGATGAGGATGCCCGGGAGCGTTACATCAAGAAGCACGGCGGTCTAGGTCGCAATCACTTAGGCGCGTTCGGCGGCAGCTTGGCGTACCTCATCACCTGTGACTGGTGCGCCTCGGTTTGGGTCGCCACCCTGACTATGTGGATCTTGTACTACACGACCGACTGGTTCGCAGGCATCTGGATCACCGTTCTCTACGGAGTCGCCGCAACGGCGTTCACCGGCTGGTTCGCACAGAAGGTGGAGTAGCTAGATGGCATCTGACCTTCGGCGTGCGTCACGGGGGACAACGCTTCGTAACGGGCAGCACGCTGACCTACCGCCGCTGACCGCCGCGGTGCAGATGATATCCAGCCCCCGTGACCTGATGCTGCTTCGACCGCTGGTGTACGATGGCTGGCAGGATGAAGGTTGGTCGTTCTACGAGGGTCTCGGCGAGTTCAACTACGGTGTCACGTGGTTCGCTGAGGCGCTGAGTCGCTGTCGTCTCAACGTGGCTGAGATGGCGCCGGGTGGCGACGAACCACAGCCGATCACGTCTGGTCCAGCCGTTGAGATCATTGAACAGCTCGCCGGCGGCATCGCCGGTCAGTCCGCCATGCTTAAGTCGTTGGCGGTTCAGCTCTCCGTTCCGGGTGAGGGTTACCTCGTTGGCTTCAACACCAACGACATGGACATGCCCGTTGAGGCGTACGCTGGCGTCATCCTCGACGCGGAGCCCGATGAGACCGGCACAGTTTGGACGGTGCAGCCTAAGACCTCGATTAAGAAGTCACAGCGCACGTTCAAGAACATCCTCGGCATGGAGCAGCGTGGCTGGGAGTTGCAGGTCGAGGAGGGCCTGTGGATCCCACTGCCCAAGGAGACGTTGATCGTTCGCATCTGGGACCGCGACGAGCGTATGCCGTGGAAGGCATCGTCACCGGCGCGCGCCGCACTGGCGACCATGCGCGAGATCGACATGTACAACCGCTACATCATGGCGACGCTGATCTCACGCGTCGCGCTCAACGGCGTCTGGCTAATTCCCGATGAGGTGACCCTGCCGGTCAACCCGGCATACGCCGAGCAGCAGGATCCGTTCTTCGCTGAGCTGCTCGACGTCATGCGTGCGGTCATCAAGAACCCGGGCAGTCCTGCGTCCGCCGCGCCACTTCCGCTTCGCGTTCCCGCCGACCTGATCGAGAAGTTCAGGCACATGACGTTCGCGACGCCGCTGGACGACAAGATCTTTGAGGCCCGTGAGGGTGCGCTTCGCCGGCTGGCCGCGTCACTGAACCTGCCACAGGAGGTGTTGACCGGTCTTGGCAACACGAACTACTGGTCGTCGGCGACGCTTGAGGAGTCGGCGATCAAGATCCATATCGCACCGAAGGTCGAGATCGTCACGCGTGGTCTGACCGTTGGTTACCTTGCGCCGATGATGAAATCCGCCGGCGAGTCGATGGTCACCAAGGACGGCAACCGCATCGTGGTATGGTACGACACCACGCAGCTGACACAGCGGCCTGACCGATCTGATCTGGCGCTTCAGCTCAACGACCGTATCATCATCTCGGACGCCGCGACTCGTCGAGAGACCGGATTTACCGAGGCTGACAAGCCGTCCTCCAAGGAAGAGAAGAAGATGCTCCAGCGTGGTCTGGTGCGTCAGGGCGGGCAGCTTGCCGGACCCGCATATGAAGAGCTCACCGGGGACAAGATGGAGATCCCGCAGCCTGCGCTGCCGGGTATGCCTGGTCTTCCGGGACAGCAGGCGCCGGCCGTCGTCGGTGGACCGAAACCCAGCGGCCCGGGTCAAGGTTCAGCGTCGACGGCCGGTCAACCTGCGACGCAAAAGATCGCAGATGGTCAGGTAAGGCAGCTGACGCGAGCCGGTGACGCACCCGGGACACGCGACAAGCAGATCAGTATCGACGTGACCCAGCGCACCCGGGGGTGATTCGACGTGGCGGACACACGGGGGTGGTCGCGCGACGAGAAGGATGAGCGCGCTGACACACTAGCTGCGTTGATCCAGAAGGCGTGGCGTGCCGTGATGCGCGCGCTGGTCGGTAAGCAGACCACGCGGGTATCGATGTCAGACCTCAATGAGCTGCCCTCCCTGTGGGCTCAGCAGGTGGACGGACCCTTGCTGGGATATCTGGGCATGCAGGTACTCGACGGTGCTGAGAGGGTGCGTCAGGACCTTGGTTTGGGGGATAAGGCGTTCCTCCTAAATGAAGACTTCGTGGAGACACACCTGCAGCTGGCCGCCAACCGGTTTCAAGATCTAAGCCAGGACGTCTGGGACGCGATCCACACGCAGCTCATCAAGGGTTACGCGCTAGATGAGGACGTCAAGCAGATCGCCGCGCGCATCAAGCACGTCGGTAACGTCTCAGACTCCAAGGCACTGACGATCGCACGTACCGAGATCCACGCTGCGCTAGAAGCTGGCTCATATGCTCAGGCTGCGATGGTGGATCCCGACGGCAAGAAGTCTTGGCTGGCGACCAACGACTCGCACACACGGCCAACACATGATGAGGCTGACGGTCAGACACAAAAGATCTCCGAGCCGTTCACGGTTGGTCGTTCACAGATGCAGTACCCAGGAGATCCTCGTGGACCACTGGACGAGACGATCAACTGTCGCTGCTCTGTGACATACGAGTTGTTCCCTGACGTCACCGCGGATGATGAGGAAGAGCTCGTCATGATGTCCGCGGGATACCCGTGGGCAAAGGGTAAGCCTAACTGGGATCCTAAAGATCATCCGCGGGATCCTCATAGTGGTGAGTTCATCGATGACTTGAGTGACGTCGAGATCTCAAAGCTGCTTGGTGGTTTTAAGGTACCTAAGCAGAAGAAGGCGCCACCGACACCTGAGCAGCTTGCAGCCATGAAGAAGGCTGAGCAGGCTCGCATTGAGCGCAAGTACGGTGGTCGCACACCTGAGCAGATCGCCGAGATCGCCAAGGATCCCAACAAGTTCGTGATCCTACCTGCGGCACTGCGTGGTAAGTCGGGCGACAAGTACCTCGTTAAGAACCAGCAGTGGCGCATCTGGGGAACGTACGGCGCCTCGGGTGTCATGATCAAGGCGCCAAACGAGGACGGTGAAGACAGCTTCCTCTTCATCCAGCGTGGTAAGGCCGTCTCCAACACCGGGAAGTGGCAGCTTCCCGGCGGTGCGATGGATCAGTATGAGACTCCGGCCCAGGGTGCGGCTCGCGAGACGTATGAGGAACTGCACGTCTCGCAGAAGTACCTGGATGACGTTAAGCACCTGGGTACGCACGTAACCGTTCAGCCTATTGAGGGTCAGCCTGAACCGTGGAAGTACACGAACATCGCCGCTGAGGCGCCACGTCAGTTTGAGCCTGAGGTCGATCACGCCGAGGTTATGAACGCGTTGTGGCTGACGAGGCAGCAGATCGCCACAATGTTGCGTGATGGTGACTTCCACCCGGCGCTGGCCGACAGCATTCCGAAGATCTTCGACATCTTCGACACCGGTGACTCGACGACCGATACCAATGACATCATCCCGGCTGATCCGCCGAAGCCACCTAAGTCGCAGTCGTACAAGTTCGCCATGGACATGGCCCTGACGGCGAGTGGCGTTCACCGTAAGTGGCAGCCTGAGCAGCATCCGCGCGGCAAGGACGGGCGGTTCATCAGTAAGGGTCCACTTGCTGACTTCTTTAAGATGAACAGCCCAACATTCACGCAGCTGAAGGATGCCGTCGGCGCGATCGATTCCCAGGAGACCTGGGACAACCTGACGGATAAGCAGCAGGGCTGGATCTCCAAGCTGACGCATGGCATCAGCTCGTCGCCGATGTCTGAGCCGCTTAAGCATAAGATCTCTGGCTTTGAGAACAAGGGTCCCGACTCCGACACGACCATTACCACGCCGGTGCCGGAGAACATGAAGCTGGATTCACCACCGGGCGTACCCAACGCGGTGCCTACCATTCCAAGTACGGTGCCAACGCCTCTTGAAAACGTTGAGCCAGCGAAGGTCACATCATCTGCGCCGTCAACTAAGAAGTTCATTCCTGCGACCATTCACAAGCAACACCAGGATGGTACGGTCGTCGCCGTGAGTGCTGATGGCACTCATCGACTCCGCTGGAGTGCGGGGATGAAGAAGTACCAGCTGCAGCAGAAGAGCACTGTGACTGATGCGTGGTACTCGGTCTCGTATGACACCAAGGCCGACACGTATAAGATGGCGAAGGACGCGAAGTGGGACTGGCGTCAGCCTGCATCCGCACCGAAGTCAACAGCTCCACCACCGGTTTCACCGCCGGTTGTCATTAAGTCGTATTCATCGCCGCCTGGTGTGCCGGGTTCCATCGTGGCGGTGATGAACGCACACAAGCCTGATCCCGCGAAGATGAAGAAGATCGGGAACGCGGCCACGGGAGTCTCCGCGTCGCCGATCTACATCGATGACAAGGGTCAGCGCTGGTTGGTGCGTCGTAAGAAGAACCCTAACGATGATCCTGTGCTTGAGCTCGACGTCGCGGCGAACAAGCTGCAGGCAGCCATCGGGCTTAAGGGTCCCAAGACGTGGGTGATGGACGTCGATGGCAAGCCGGCCGCCGTGCAGGCGATGTTCGACGCCCAGGACGCGTTCCCGAACGGTTCGTTTAAGCCGACGAACTTGTCTGAAGAAGATGTGCGTGACATGCAGAAGGAGCAAGTCCTCGACTGGCTCCTGGGCAACAACGACGCACACTCCGGTCAGTTCATCAGACTACCAAACGGTCACATCTCGTCCATCGACAAGGGTCACGCCTTCAGGTTCTACGCCAAGGACAAGCTTGATCCGGACTACAAGCCGTGGAGCCCACTCAGTCCAAACAAGCACACGTACCCGGACATGTGGAAGGCATATGCCAACGGCGAGAACATCCAGATGCACGATCCGGATGAAGATCATGCGATCGCGCAGGTTATCTTTGACGCGACCGAGCTCTCTGACGATGACATCCGGGATATGTTCGGTTCGTACGCGCAGGGTGCCGCCAAGAACGGATGGTTAAGCGCCTACGGTAACGATCCTGAGACGTTCCTTAAGGCGATCATGCAGCGTCGTGATACGCTGGAAAAGGACTTTAGCGATCTTTACAAGAAGACGACCGCACAGCGTCAGGCTAAGTTGGGAACATCTGCCGTCAAGATGGCGTATCCGGTCGACACCAAGCACGCTGAACTTGGCACGAATGTTCTTGACGCAGCTAAGACCGCAAAGCCGGGTAATATTCTTATCGCTGGAAATGATAAGAATGGTAACCCGGTTACGATTCGTAAGACATCGTTTGACTATCCGCTTGCATTGTACGAAGAGACCGGTGATGGTAAGTCATCTGTTCAGTTTCATGATAATGATGCGTTTAACCAGTGGTGGATCGACAAAGCTGGTGGTGCTGACATTGCGTGGAATCCTAGCTCGTTGTTCAATCAAGATCTTGACGGTAATGTCGGTTCAGATACATGGTGGGAGCCTGAGGATGAGCTGAGCGTTGACGACATGGTGGATGCCGGACTGTTTAACGCACCCGGTACGACGATCGGAGTGACGACAGACGGTAGCCTGGCGATGACGTACAACATCAGCACCGGTCAGATCGAGCTCAGTAAGATTCAGAACAGCACCGGTAAGTGGACGGTGGTCAGCAAGCTGGGTCTACCGGGTGAAGGCGCGTCTGACGCCGAGTGGGAAGATGATCTCGCTGATGTCACCAAGTATCACTCAAACGAGAGTGTTAAGAGTTGGCTTAAGGGTGACGTAGCCGTTCCGCACTTTGGTGTGCCGGCGAACATCTCACAGCACAATGCGGCGATTGACGGTGCTGTGTCAACCGGTGCCTACGGTGGTGACAACGAGACAACGTTTACCTCGGAAGCGTGGAAGCAAAAGTTCACATTTGAGTCTATGGCTACGTTCGTCAAGAACCAAGTCATTGCGACGGTGACGACACCTGAGGGTAACTTCCGCATCATTGCGGGTGGTACATCACTACCTAACGCAGACATGAAGAAGTTTCGCATCCAGAAGCAATCAACGAACAACCCCAGTGACTGGATGACCCTTGAGACAAACATCCCGGCAAATGACTTAGCGTTCACGGCGCAAGATCACACAAGTACGTCAAAGTGGCATCTCGTCAACGTCGATCCACCGAAGCCTGCGCCGAACCCAGGTGCTGACATCACCAGCATGTCGCCCGCGCAGATCGGTGTTCTTAAGACGTACTTCAATGCCAACGGTGCGAAGTGGCACAACAAGCCTGAGGCGATCTGGGATGCACTGCAGTCGTTCAAGACCTCAGATGCGGGTGTCGGTTACGAACACCTGACGAACATGCAGATCCTAGCGGCGCTGGACACTGGGTTGCCGCCCAGCGCGCCGACGAACAGCTCGTACACGAACAAGCTTAAGAAGTGGCTGAAGACGAAGAAGGGTCTCGACTACGTCATCGCGCATCCTGACGTCAAGAAGCCGACCGTGATGCCGCCGTCGTCTGACGAGCATCCCGGCACCTCACTGATCATGAAGGCCCTGGCCGATCCCGATGTGAAGAGCTACTCGGTGATCGCCAACAAGAATCTTGAGAACGGTGATCTTCTTACCGTTGAAAAGGGTCAGCTTGGCGAACACATGTTTGTGTTTAAGAACGGTGTGGCGCTCGTCAAGGTTGAGCCACACGAGGTCGACGCCTACCTTAAGATGAACGACGACAACGGCGACTCGTGGAAGATATACCCGACGCCGACCGGAGCTCCGGTCTACGCATCACTGTCTGGCGCTAAGCCAGCACCGACGCCAACACCTGGTGTGCATGTACCGCAGGTGGTCACGTCGTTTGCGGATCTAGAAAAGTTGCCGTGGGTTCCCGGTGACGTCGTCGCGACGCGTGAGGACGGTAAGTGGCGAGTCACGTATGACGATGACAGCAAGTTTGTTCTCGAGACCAACGACGGCACCGCCGACAGCCCGAACTGGACGAGTGAGATCGTCGCGGCGGAACCACAGTCGTCGTTGCTAAATCACTTCCCGGTCGACACGTGGAACATGACCGATAAGTGGTACGCGGGTACGCCGGGCGGTAGTGATCCGACGTTGTCGCCGACCGTTGGTTCACGTAATGCCACCGCAGACGAGGTCTGGAACGCGACACCATCGTTTGGTTCGGCTACGTACGCGAAGATCATTGCCACCGGAACGTACGTCAAGGAAGGTGGAACCTTCACCTATAAGATCAAGCAAGATGGTGATGGTGAAGGCTTTAAGAAGCTGCAGGTGTTCTACCACAATGATGAAGGCACAGATGTGCCTACGTCATACGAGTTCACCACCGAGGAACAACTCACAAACTTCATGGACAACAACGTCCTCGGCAAGAACACGAAGTGGACACTCGCACCGGTGTCGACCGAGGGTGAGGTTAAGGACGTGTCGATCGCGTCACCGATCGACACACTGCCGGACGGCACCGAGGTCCTACTTGCGGAGGATATTCAGCCTGAAGACTGGCAGCAGATTCTTAAGGATAAGAGCGTTGTTCCTGGACATAAGCTGCACGCCGTAACGACAGATCTTCAACACCAACTGTTTTCAACCGATGGTTGGTTCTTTGTCTCAACGTGGAATCCTGACAAGCATAAGTATGAACTTGCTGGCTCGGGTAAGGATCCGTACCTCACAGCAACTAACAAGGTGGGTTTCTTCAAGAGTTGGGTTCACGCGGAACAGTCACCAAACTCTCCGCCACCGATCACGGATAAGTTCACCGGACTAAGCACGACACCTAACGTGTTCCCACTCAAGGACGGAACACCAGTGTCGACCGGTTACACGATCCCAATGGATGGCTGGGAGTCGATCGGTGACGTCAACCCAGACGCCGGGTACAAGCTACACGCGGTGTCACCTAGCAAAGAACTTATCTTGGTCTCCAACTTCGGTGGATACCAGCTTCGCAAGTACAATCCGGCCACGAACAAGTACGAGCTCTTCGCCGAGGGTGACCATCCCAAGAAGCTGGCGCAAGACCACTCGGACTATTGGAACTACGCGATTGACCTAAGTCCGACAAAGATCGCGCCTGCTGCCTCATCAACACCGAAGTCGAAGCTGACACTAGCCGACGGTACGACGGTGGACAAGGGTCCCGAGGTTAAGGTGTGGAAGGACCTGGCCGCCAAGAAGAACAGCGGCCAGCCTCTGGCGTACTCGGAAGATGGCAAGTACAGGCTGTCGGCCAACTACGGGTTCTTCTACCTACACAAGTGGGATGACACCAACAAGAAGTGGATCTACGTCGACGGCGAGCAGTACAAGTTGGCGTCGCTGGCTAAGGTTGTGAAGACGAAGTGGTACGACGCGACGACGCCGGTGGCTCATCCTAAGCCACCAAAGCCAGCACCTGTGGCGTTGAAATATCCAACGACACCTCCGGCGCCGCCACCGCCGCCACCGCCACCGCCGCCACCGAAGCCAACCGGCATCTTCGGAACGATCACGCTTCCCGATGGAACCGACGTACCCAAGGGTCCGAAGGTCGCAGCGTGGGGTCCGCTCTCTAAGAAGAGTCAGTATAATGCGACGACCGTTCTCGCGTACTCGTCTAATGGTCAACATCGAATCGTCTATCACAAGCCTGGGTCTGAGTTCCAGCTTCAGACCTGGAGCCCAGCCAACAACACGTGGACGACGACGAATACCGAGTCGTACAAGGTAGCGACGCTCGCTAACTCAGCACCCGTTTACGGCTGGTACAAGCCGGAGGCTACGGTCCCAACGGTTAAGACGTCGCACTCAGCGAGCGTCGTCACGGTGCCCGGTGGTGGGACGATCGACATGGGTGGCGGGGACATCTCCCACCTAAGTGATGCGCAGAAGAAGCAGGTCTACCAGGCGTTCAAGTCCCAGCCGGCGACGTACCTCAAGAGCTCAAGCCAGGACATCTGGGCCGCGTTGATCACGATCGCGGACAACAACAACCTCACGAAGATGCAGACGCTGCGCGTTATCGATGAGGTCGGCGCTGCCAAGGTCTCGAAGCCTGACGATCACCTCTTCGAGAAGAAGATCACCGACTGGCTGCAGACACCCGCCGGCTACGCGATCCTGCACAACCTGCCGATCCCGAAGCCACCGCCGCCGAAGTTCATGGCAGGCGTTGAGGGTAACCTACCGACGCTTGAGGAGTCGAACAAGTATTCGTACAATGTTTTGGACACCAGCTCGGCTACCTCGTGGTTTAACAAGGCGCTGGCGGCCTTTAAGAAGGCGACCGGGCAGGAACCTTCAGGCTCCGCTAAGAGTGGCATTACCAACTACACCGGCGGTATCTACCACTCCATCAACGCCTTCCTGTATGGCAAGGTGCAGGGCATCTCCAGCTCGAATGAGCAAAGTATGAACAACGCTCAGGCGGCGATGATCCCCTCGATCGAGCCGGTGTTGCTCCACCGTGGTGTTGGTTTCGACGCGTTCAAGGCTACGTCGTACGCTAGCCTGGCGAAGATGGTCGGCCAGACGCGCTGGATGGGTGGCTTTGGTTCGACGTCAACCGGTGGGCACTCGGCGTTCGGTGGTCACGTCAAGATTGAGATCGAGGCGCCACCTGGGACGCCGATGTACTGGGCCAAGCCGATCTCACTCCACAAGGGCGAGAATGAGATGCTGCTCGCCGCCGGTCTCTACTACCACATTCTTAGCGTGACACCTAACGGTAGTGGTGCTACGGTTCGTGTTCGCATCGTACCTAAGCCGGATGACGAGAGTCAGATCATTGCGGCTGTCGACGCAGGGATGATGTGGCGATGAGTAACTTCCACGTTGATGAGACGTTCGACCTCTCTGAGATCGCTGCGATGCCTCGTGGTATGACGCTCGCGGAGGCTCAGCACTACCTGATGACCGATGAGTTGCCGCTGGATGATCCCTTCCGCGACATCTCGCACACCCTTACTCCGGAGGAGCGTCAGGCACAGGAGGATGAGGCCAACGCTCATGAGGAGTTCGATGACGGTGGCTTCACAGACGCCGAGGTGGACGCGTTCCTCAGTGGTGAGAGCTCGATCACCGCGGCAATGACGGCCGCAGCCGGTGGTGATCAGTGGAAACATGAACTTCGCGATGCTGATGGTCAATGGACCGAGACACCAGGTGGTGGTATCTCCGGTGTCGTGAAGGCGTTGAAGAAGTTCGCCCCGACGAAGGCGATCCACCGTGCCACGATTCCCGACGGCGAGGTCGTCGCTCAGCGCGATAACGAGCGTATGCGATGGGATCAGTCCACCAAGAAGTTTCTCCACGAGAAGCGTAAGGGTGACTCGTGGGGAAAGGGTAAGCCTCTCACCAAGAAGCAGGCCTACGACAAGGTCAAGACGGGTGACTGGCAGACACCTGAAGTCGAGCCACGCGCCGGTACGTTCATCGGTAACGTTCCTGAGACGCATCAGAACGCTCGTCCACAGTTGACTGAGGCTGACGTGCCTAGCACGATCGATGACGTCACTCCGGAGATCGTAGGTCACGACGAGGCTGCTCTATCCAAGACTGAAGGTCTAACCGGTACCGATGCGCTGGATGCGATCACGCATCCACTCGAACCGACCGATATCAAGGAACTTAACGCCTACACGGGTAACGGCTACAACCCAGATCGCATGAATTTCAAGGCGTTAAACGATCGTCTACGCAACGGACCACCGGCACTTGATCGCGTGTCAGATGCTCAGATCGCTGAGACGCAGGTTGCGGCACTGGACGATGTCGTCGCACGCGGAACGGTCACTAAACCGATTACCGTGTGGCGTGGTCTTGAAGGTGTACAAGATCAATATAAGAATCTCAAGGTTGGCGACGTCTTATCTGACAAGGCATACACGTCAACAAGCGCCAATGGTGACGTCGCGACCCAGATCTACGCGACGAAACCAGGTGCTGTGGTCTTTAAGATTTCAGTACCAGCGGGGACGCACGCGGTAAAGTTCCCCACGAACACTGACGATCCCGAGGCTAATGATCACTACATCAAGGCGCAAGAGGTAGTTCTTGGTCGGGATCAGCGCATGCGTGTCTTGGGCATCAGTAAGCTGCCTAACTCTGATACTCCGGTGATCGAGTTAGAAGTAATGAATAACGTTGAAGATCTTACAGCTGCAGCTGTAGTACATACCGGTGCGATGATCGCATTGGTCCCGTCTGAGGATGACGCGGGTCGTCTCGCTGTGCATGGTGGTCTTCCAGCCGGCGAGCTTCACTGTACGATCAAGTACTTAGGCGAGGCCGCGGACATCACCGAGGAAAACGAGGAGCAGATCCTTAGTCGGATCGAGGCTGCCGCATCGGCGCTGGATGTCATCGACGCCGAAGGTTTTGGGCTCGCACTCTTTAACCCAGGTGACGCTCAGCCGGATCGTGAAGAGTGCACGGTGCTGCTCGTGCAGGGTGATGAGCTGACGGAGTCATACGAGTTCATCTGTGAGCAGGTGCACGACGTCATCGATCAGTCGGCACACTCATTCAAGACGTGGATCCCGCACATCACGTTGACCGAGACCGCTACCGATCTTACTCCGTTGGTGGATCAGGTCGGTCCGATCACATTTGATCGCATCCGCGTGGCCTTCGCAGGCGAGAACTATGACTTCCCCCTTGGAGCTGGACAAACTGGTACAGATAGGTCTGAACTTGAGACCTCTGAACCTCCCCAGGCGCCCGAACGCACGCCGGCCGTTGGTAGCTATACGGTCGAATTTGAGTCGGTTTTCGATCTTGATCATCCGGACGTCCAAGGCTGGCTAAACGAGTACATCGCCTGGGCTAAGGAGCGTGGTGTCAAGTCACCTGGCTCGGCTGGTCATCAGCTTCGTGACTACTGGGTCTACGGTCCTGGTGCGGCTAAGATCCGGTGGAACACCGAGGGCGATGGCACACGCTGCATCAAGCACATGCGTAAGTACGTCGGAGTTCGCGCCGGTGGCCTGTGTCAGTACTACCACCAGCTCGCCACGGGAACGACCATGGGTCGCCACCCAGGTCGTCCGACCGAGGCGGCGGTCGGTGATGTCGTCCCTTTTGACTTTGACCCCAATCAGCCACGAGACGCTCACGGTCGATGGCGTGACACCAACCCAGGTAACCTTCACATCATGGAGTTGGCCGATCACGTCTGGAACGCGCGCAACACGAAGGATGGTACGACCGTCCTGTCCGGCGTCGACACACACGGTAGCCGACATGATCTCGTGTCGAACGGCGACGGTACGATCTCCGCATACAACGAATACGGGGATGACGCACACTCGACGTTCGACTCGAAGGAGTATCTCCTCAGCTGGCTTAGGTTGTCGGGTGACAACGGTGG
>Ga0075423_10000003_pt1 | contig 129207 bp, 114 predicted proteins | sample SoiMethybrSBSTD2_FD_80114 | JGI IMG/M metagenome (GOLD analysis project Ga0075423, IMG submission 80114) | Bulk soil microbial communities from a Populus tree surrounding site in Tennessee, USA - Soil MetaG P. TD hybrid SBSTD2 | ecosystem: Environmental > Terrestrial > Soil > Tree plantation... | reverse complement strand
TTCCTCTCGAGATACAGCTGGGGGATCGGCGAGTGCGGGTGAATCCGTCGGCACTACTTACGAGGTTGTCTTGGACTGGGTCCCCAAGCTTCCCCGACATCTTCGCGCACTTCGCCGCGGCCGGCAGCGAGGAGCCGCAACGACGCGTACGCCTGCACACCGCCGCGTTGAAAGAGCTCAGCCATCGACTCAACCTTCACCATGCCTGGGGCGTACGGCCATAGAGCCACTGTCAGCTGAGCGCGCCGTACAGCGTGTTCTGGTGATTTCGGGTTCATTCGGATGAGAGCCTTCGACCATGGACACCGCGACCGGGCGCCGTCACCCGCCGGCGGGCGAGGACCTTATCGTCGCGCTGCATCACCCGTCCGAGCTGTTCAGTGTCAAGCCGGAAGCGATGCTGGAGCGCAACGCGCGGCTCGAGCCTGGGGCCGATGAGATCGTCAACGAGTTGCTCGGCCGGTCGAAGGTGCAGCGGCGGGCCCGCATCGTCGTAACCCTGCCCGCAGGCGAGATCACCGATGGTATTGCCGAGATCCTGCATCTGGCGCTCCGACGTTACTGCGAGGCACGGTTGGCGCTGGTTCAGCGCGAGACGGAGGTGGCCTGGCGGCAAGGCCTTCGCTCGCTGCGTAGTGGGTCGATTCTGTTCCTCGTTGGACTGCTACTGTCCGCTGGCTTCCTGGAGCCGGACGTTCCGGCGTTCTGGCAGAATCTGCTCGGCAACGGAGTTTTTCTCGTCATCGGGTGGGTCGGTCTCTGGTATCCACTCGATCTGTTGTTCTTCGCCAGGCAGCCGTTGAAACGTGAGGCGCAGATCCTCACCGCGGTCAGCCAAATGCCACTTTCAGTGCAACCCACCGACTTCTCATAAACAATTTTGCCGAGGGTATAGGCGATGGATGAGCCAGATATGAATGCTGAAAGTCGACAACCCGGTGCCCCTGGCACCAGGACGGCTCTTCACCGCTTAGCAACCTACGGAAGCCTGGTGCCAGGTCGCATAAACGATCATCAGCTCGATGGACTCAAAGGCCACTGGCTAGAGGGCTATGTCCAGGCGAAGCTTATAGAAGCCGGTTGGGGTGCAAGTCTCGGTTTCCCGGCGATGGTCCTCGATTCCGGCGGCCCAGCCGTCCATGTCCACGTATTCGAATCTGCCGACCTGTCGGCACATTGGTCACGCCTCGACGACTTCGAAGGACCCGGCTATCAGCGCGTCGTCACTATGGTTCATGCGCCAGCTGGCGAGATCGACGCATGTATTTACGTCCTCAGAGCGCAGGACCAAGATCATGGGTCGTAGTCGAGTAGTGCGATGACGAGTCCATGATCTTGGCGGTGTCAGCGAGTGAGCTTGAAAGTTATGGGTGGCGCAACCGCTCGATGAGGTCACTGACCGCCTCCGCCACTGCGTCTGGCCTCGCCATAGGTAAGGAGACGTGCGAGGCGTCTGGCACGGAGCGGTGTTCACCGTTCGGCGCAGCTTCTGCAATGGCGTCGAACAATCGCTGGCTACCCGCCAGCTGTTGGCGCAAATTGTCCTCTGTCTGAAAGGCGGTTAGTTCAGGCCCAAGCGCGGTGCCGGATAGCACTATCAGTGGCACGTCCGGCAGCGGCCCACCAGCTCGTAACTCGTCCATGATCGCCAGCACGTTCCAACCTTCTTGCACCCCGACCAGCAGGCGCTCCCGACTGATGTGCTTGTCGATGAGCAGCTCCCGGAGTTCCAGCGGGAAGGTTTCAAACATGCCGCTGTCGAGTTGGGCGCGGGCGAAGGTCCGCAGCTCTTCACTGAACTCGGGTACGTCCAGATTTGCGGTTTGGTTGGACGCAAACTTGAGGTGTTCCGGCATATAGCTGTCCCACTCAGGGTGGGCGGGCTCGATCAGCAGAAGAGCGGCAACATCGGCTGAAAACCTCTGCGCATAGCGGTGCACATACGCTCCGCCGAGGGAGTGACCGATAAGGATGTAGGGCGGTGCCTCACCGATGAGATGAACAAGCTCATGCAGCTCGTCGGTGACATCGTCCACGGCGCGCGGTAGCTCGACATCGTCGCTCCAGCCAGTGCCGGCTCGATCGTAGATCACCGAGCTCGTGAGCTTCGTGACCCGCTCGTGAGACATGAGGTAGTCCAGCCCCATTGCTCCTGCACCAGCGACGAACACCGCCGTTGGCAGGCCTTGTCCACGCCGGTACGTCCAGAGATAGCGACCGCCGACCTTGATCCGATGGCCGACCGGCGGACATTCCTCGGTAGCGAGTCTCATACTCGAGAACGGTATCAAGTATGAGACTATTGATAAAGATGGATACCACCGAACTCCTGTTGCACCCGGTGCGACTGCGGATCGTCCACGCGACCTTCGACGGCGAGCCGTTCACGATCACGCAGCTGCGTCACCGCATGCCCGACGTCTCGAAGGCCACGATGTATCGCCAGATAGCTCTGCTGGTCGACAACGGGTTGATCGAGATCGACGGCGAAGAACGTAAAGGCGGGGCTGTCGAGCGCCGCTACCGTCTGCAGCCGGCACGTACCATCATCGACGCCAAAGCAGCTGAGGCGATGACCAATGATGATCATCGCCGGGGATTCGGGGCCAGTCTGGCGACGGTTCTCGCGGAGTTCGATGTCTACATCGCCGACAACCAAGCCAACCCAACGGCTGACATGGTGACCTACCGGCAGGCAGGTCTGTGGCTCAGTGACAATGAGAAACGTGCACTGTATGACGATCTTGTCGCAGCCATCCGACCGCTCCTGACCAATCGGCCGGCACCAGATCGCAGGCGTCACCTTCTCGCCACCATTCTGTTCCCCCAGCACGGCAATCAAGATCAACAATCCTGACAACGTGCGAGCAGTCGGCCGGGAGACCGAATCCGCCCGATCCACGAGACCCGAGCGATGAGGCATCGGTGGAGAGAAGGATGGAATCGGCTACGCTGCCGGGCTTAGTCGTGTTTTCGGTTGGGGGAGAAACGACATGGATGGTGGCTTCAGCACCCCGGATCGACGTACGTTCCTAGCTGGGGCGTTGGGAACAGCCGGCTTGCTGGTTGCCGGGTGCAACAAGCCGTCAGCAAGCGATACCACACCCAACGGGACGGAATCGGCACCCACCAGTCCCGATACCACTGCGATGCCGTCACAGTCCAAGACGTCAGCGACGTCGGCACGGCCCAGGCCACGCCAGCCGGCGCACAATCAGAAGGCCAGTGCGAGCACAATCATCAAGCGAGCGACGGTCCCGGTTCTGTGCTACCACCAGCTACGCGACTGGAAGAGCAGCGACAGCGCGTACAACCGGTCGAATCTAATCTGTCCGCCGCGTTACTTCCGGGCCCATCTCGACGCGCTCGTTGAGGCTGGGTGGAACACGATCAGTCCCGACGAGTACCTCGCACACCTCATTACTGGCGCCGCGCTGCCGAAGAAGCCGGTGATATTGAGCTTCGACGATGGCAGCTCCGGGCAGGTAAAGGAAGGCCTGCATCAACTCGTCAAGCGCCACATGACGGGTGTCTTCTTCGTTATGACAGTGGTGCTTGGCAAGTCAGGGTGGATGAGTACGCGGGACATCAAGCGGCTGGATGACGCCGGCATGACGATTGGTTCCCATACCTGGGACCACCACGCCGTCAGCGACTTGTCAGGGCGGGACTGGAAAGTTCAGCTCGACCAGTCCAGGGCAACGCTGCATCGAGCGAGCGGCCAGCCGGTCGAGCACTTCGCCTATCCGTACGGGATAGTGAGCACCAAAGCCTTCCCGCACCTGCGACACGCCGGCTACAAGACCGCATTCCAGCTTGAGGCCAAGAAGCTTGATCATCAGGCGCCGTTGTACACACTTCGCCGTTCGATCGTTGTGTCTACTTGGAGCGGCGCCGCTCTACTGAAGCATTTAGTGAAGCATCGACCCTGACTGCTCCAGGCTGACTCGGCACAAGGCTCCGCGACGCACACTTCGACAGGCTCAGCGCGCATGACCTTTTGCTCATCCCAAGACGGTCCACGTGTGTCTTGGTGTGCCCGGGATGCCTCCCCAGTCGTCCTCAGACGGAAAACGTGAGGCTTACTTGATGCCACAGCCTTGGGCTCCGGTCGGTCTGGATTCTTGAGCGTTTGGACGGCTGTGCTGCGAAACGTCCCCTTCAGGAGCCGTGGAGCCGGCCGTTTCGACGCTTGTGATGCGAAACGTACCGTGCCAGACCGCAACTCATCGTGCCTGACCGCCCGTCCGGCAGCCCTCACTGGGGAAGGCTTGATCGCGGTTCTGAAAGGATGACTGAGAGGCTCGTCGAGTGGTCCACGGATCCTCTCCAAGATCAGTTAGCGGACAGGCAGATACAGCGAGGGCAGCCATGTCGATCATGAAGGCAGTCGTGCTCGATGCTCCGGGACCACCGGAAGCCTTGCAGATTCGTGATGTGCCAGTCCCAACTCCACGCCAAGGCCAGGTTTTGATCAAGGTCGTTGCGTTCGGGCTGAACCGGTCGGAGCTTCACACCCGGCTTGGTCTGGCGGAGGGTGTCACGTTTCCTCGCATCCTAGGAATTGAGGCGACCGGCACCGTGGCAGCTTGTCCGGGCGGTGAGTTCCGTGTCGGTCAGCAGGTGGCCACCATGATGGGCGGAATGGGGCGTACCTTCGATGGCGGCTATGCCGAGTACACCTGTGTACCAGCCGATCAGGTCGTCCCGTTCAGTAGCAATCTGGACTGGGCAACATTGGGCGCGACTCCGGAGATGCTGCAAACGGCGTACGGCTCCTTGACGATCGGCCTCGACGCCCAACCCGGTCAGTCGATCTTGATTCGAGGCGGCACATCCTCGGTGGGTATGGCGACGGCCGCCCTCGCCAAACGCCGCAACATGATCGTGTTGTCAACGACTCGGAGTCACAGCAAGATCGAAGCGCTGACCAAGATCGGTGTTGATCATGTCCTGATCGACGACGGCTTGATAGCAGAGAAAGCAAGAGAGATCGTTCCAAGCGGTATCGACACTGCCCTCGAGCTGATCGGAACCCCGACCCTGCCTGACACGCTGGCCGCAACCCGGCTGCACGGAGTGGTCTGCTTCACCGGGATGTTGTCCAACGAGTGGACCGTTCGCGACTTCTATCCGATCGACTACATTCCACGGGGCGTACGGCTCACCGCGTACACCGGCGAAGCTAGTGACCTTCCGCCGCACGTCCTTCAGGACTTCCTGGATGCGGTCGCAGCAGGGGAAGCGGTCATTCCGCTGTATCGCGCCTACCGCCTTGATCAAATTCGTGATGCCCACGCCGAGATGGAGGCAGGCTCGGCCACCGGCAAGATCGTGGTGCTAGCAGACGGGGTATAGAGCGTGCGCTGGCACAAGAGTCCCCGCGCCGCATTCTGCGCCGGATTCGAGCTGTGCTGCATTCGAGGAAGGGACCGTCATGGCTACGTACCAGGTCGGCTATTTCGTCGGGGTCTAAGGCGCATATCCGGTACGCACCGGAGATCTTCTACGGCTGACGGTGAGGTCACCGACGAGGCGATTACCACTTCGGTCCAACCAGACGTGCAGCGATCGTCAGAAAACTGCTGGCGACTGACACTTCTTGATCGATTCAGAATGCCACTAATCCACACTTTTCGGACTGATCCTTTGGATGAAACCTCGCGCGCATCAACATCGACTTGTTTCATTTGCGGAGAGCCACTTCCATACGACCGCTGCCTATATGCCTAGCCTTGTGCCATGGCTGAGAGGGACTGGGGTGACCGGCCGCTGCTACTTGCGGTCGAAGCGGATCCGCGCCTGCTGGGAAGGATCGAGGGGGAGCTGCAGCGCGCGTTCGGATCGGATTTCCGGATTCGTGGAGAGCTTTTTCCCGAAGACGCACTAAGGACACTCGAGGGAGCCCGCAACCGGCAGGAGCGGGTAGCTGTCGTCCTAGTCGATGACTCGCTCCCCGACGATGCTCGGGCCGAGATCTTCGAGACAACAAGGAGTTTGCATCCCAATGCCCGGCGCGCGCTACTCGTACCGTGGGGCGCCTGGTCACATCCTGGGTCAGCGCACAAGATCTTGCGAAGCATTGCCGTCGGCGACATCAGCTACTACGTACTCAAGCCTTGGATAACGCCCGACGAGCTGTTTCATCGCGTCATCGCCGAGTTCGTCCAAGAGTGGTCACGCAGTGAACCCACGAACTATCGCGAGGTTGTTGTCGTCGCAGCGCAGCACAGCGGTCGTGCGTACGCGGTCAGCGACTTGCTGAACCGGAACGGCATCCCGCACGCCTTTCGTGCCCGAGCATCCCAGCTCGGGCAGAATGCGCTCGATGACATCGGTCATCCTGACGGCGAGGTCGTCGTCTGGATGCCAGCCATCGGCGGCACAATCCTGATTGATCCGACGGATGCCGAGATCCTCGAGGCTTGGGGTATCCCGACCACCTTGAAAGATGTCGATCATGACTTCGACCTGCTGGTTGTCGGAGCTGGACCCGCTGGCCTCGGGGCGGCGGTGTACGCCTCCTCTGAAGGAGTCCGCACCATCGTCGTCGAGCGTGAGGCCATCGGCGGCCAAGCCGGAACCAGCTCTCTGATTCGCAACTATCTCGGCTTCTCCAGGGGACTCAGCGGCGCCGAACTCGTGCAGCGTGGCTATCAGCAGGCGTGGGTTTTCGGCGCCCGATTCGTTGTCACCAGGGAAGTAGAACTGCTTACTCCCCAGGGAAGTGGCGGATTCGTGGCTCAGATCGGAGACGTCGGCGAAGTACGAGCACGGGCTGTGGTGATCGCGACCGGGGTCTCGTACCGACGCTTGGGAGTGCCGAGCTTGGAGGATCTCAGCGGTCACGGTGTGTACTACGGAGCGAGTGTGTCGGCGGCTCAAGCGCTGGCCGGCTTGCGTGCCGGTGTCATTGGTGCCGGCAACTCTGCTGGCCAGGCCGCTCTGCACCTAGCAAGGTACTGCGCCGCGGTGCACATGATCGTTCGCGGCGCCAGGCTGGCCGACAGCATGTCCGCTTACTTGGTGGACGCGATTTCAGCACTGCCAATGATCAAAGTGCACTTGAACACGGAGGTGGTCGACGGTCAGGGCGACGGACAGCTGGAATGGGTAACGATGCGCGACCGTATCAGTGGACAAGAGCAGCAACTCCAGCTGGAGAGCCTGTTCGTCATGATCGGCGCGAGGCCGCGGACGGACTGGCTCCCCTCTGAGGTTGACCATGATCCGTATGGCTTCCTCTATACCGGTGCCGATGCAGCGGCCTGTGTCTCCTGGAAGCTGGAACGCTCACCGCATCCGCACGAAACGAGCGTCCCAGGGCTCTTTGCAGTCGGCGACGTACGGGCCGGTTCGGTCAAACGAGTAGCGTCAGCCGTCGGAGAAGGGTCGGTTGTCGTCTCCGAAATCCACCAGTTTCTCGCGACACCGCAGAGTTGACATGACCGAGTCCAGACGCAGTGGAACGCGAATAGCGCTTACCGCTGTGATCTTGGCGGTGCCACTGCTCGGACTGTTCCTGTTGCTTCTGCAACCGAAGCTCGACCTCCGTTGGGAGCACCATCCCGCACACTTCTGGCTGGTCTTGATCACCGCGCTGGTCGCGGCGGTGCTGGCGTACGCGACAGGCGAGGCCGCTGGACGGCGTGGGGATGCGCGGCTGCTCTATGTTTCCCTCGCTTTCCTGTCCTCTGCCGGTTTTCTGGCCTTGCATGCGCTAGCAACTCCTGGCGTGCTGCTCGGGAAGAGCAACACCGGATTTCAGATCGCCACCCCAGTCGGCGTCGCCATCGGGTCTATCTTCGCGGCAGCATCAACCAGGGACTTCACCGGCGAGAGTGCTGTGCGAAATGTGCGTATCGGCAAGCGTTTGCGACTGGGGCTGCTCGGCCTCATGATCGTTTGGGCAGTCTGGTCCTTGGCTTTGCTGCCGCCCCTCAACCGGCCACCGCAGTTTGCGGAGAATTTTCCGCTGATACTCGCCGTCCCCGCAGTGCTGCTCTACTTAGCTAGTGCAGTGCGCTACCTGCTGTTGTGGCGTCGGCATCCTTCATTGATGCTGTTGGCTGTGCCATCAGCTTTCATCCTGCTGGCGGAGTCCATGATCGCGATGGCCTTTGCCCGCAACTGGCACCTCTCCTGGTGGGAGTGGCATGTACTGATGCTCGTTGCCTTTGGACTCGTGGCATTGAGCGCGCAGACCTCCTGGCGCGAAGAACGGTTCGCTGAGCTCTATCTTCCGCAGACCAGTGCCGGCAGCCGGGAGATCAGTGTGCTCTTTGCTGACCTGCAGGGGTTTACAACCTTCTCTGAGACGCATGAGCCCGACGAAGTGGCGCGGATGCTTAATGAGTACTTCGCGGTTGCCGTCCCTGCTGTCGTCTCACCGTACCGGGGCGATGTTGATCGCATCATTGGTGACGCCTTGATGGTCACTTTCAACAAGCGTGGCGATCAACCTGATCATGCTCAACGTGCTGCCGGTGCCGGACTTGCCTTGCAGGAGGCGACATTACGCGTGGCAGCGCAGCATCCTGAATGGCCGAAGTTCCGGGTGGGGATCAACTCCGGACACGTCTCGGTCAGCCTGCTCGGCGCCGACAAGGGGGGACGTACTCACACGATCATCGGTGACGCGGTGAACGTCGCCTCTCGCATCGAGGGCAGTGCTCCCACCGGTGGTGTGGCGATCGGTCCCGAAACGAAGGCGCAACTGCCAGACGCCGTCACCACGCCGCTGGGTGAACTGCACCTGAAGGGGCGGCAGGAGCCGCTCGAAGTGCACTTACTGACTTCGCTGCGCAGAGATTCCGAAGTCTGACGACTCACGCGCGCCGTGATCGTGTCGAAGGATCACTAATGCTTTCACTTGGCATCAGTTGCTGGCACTCCGCAACAGCTGCAGCTGATGCCAAGATCGAGTACGTGGTGCGAAGTGGACGAAAAGCTCAAAACACCTGATCAAATTCCGCAACGAATTCTGTAGTTATCTCAAAGCGATAACGGTTGGCGCTGCCCAGTACTAAACGCTCTCGTTATTACTCCCTACTGGCGTGCATGTCTGCACCGTCGAAGTGCTCGAGGATCTGCGCTTCACGCCTGCCTCGCGCGGTGCCAGTCGGGGGTTGGCAATCCGTATCCACGCTGCGCCGACCTGCCCTGTCCGTTTCCAGCGCCTGGATAGCACAACGAGGAGATCGGCCTTTCACCATTCATAAGGAGCCCGATGATCAAGTGGATTGTCAGTGCAGCGCTGAGGTTCTCTCGGCTCGTGGTGGCGGCAGCCATCGGGATCCTTGGAGTGGGTCTGTACCAGCTGCACAACACTGCCGTCGACGTCTATCCAGAGTTCGAGCCACCGGACATTCAAATTCAGGCCGAGGCTCTTGGCCTATCGGCTCAGGAAGTCGAGCAGCTGATCACTGTGCCGATAGAACAAGACCTGCTGAACGGTATTCCATGGGTTGAGCACATCAGATCACGATCGATGCCGGGGCTCTCGGCAATTGACCTGCAGTTCGAGCCCGGAACTGATCTGCTGGCGGCTCGCCAGCTGACGCAGGAGCGCATGTCGCAGGCCAAGGCGCTGCCCAACGTCGGCACTCCGCCGATCATGGTCCAGCCGACCTCATCGACCAGCCGGATCGCCATGATCTCCATGCACTCCGACACCGTCTCTGAGATTCAAATGTCGGTCCTAGCACGCTGGCAGATCAGGCCGCGGCTGATGAGCATTCCTGGTGTTGCCAACGTCTCGGTTTGGGGCCTGCGTGATCGGCAGTTGCAGGTACAGGTGGATCCGCAGCGGCTGCAGTCCCACAAGGTGAGCCTCACCCAGCTCATTGAGTCGACCGGTAACGCACTGTGGGTATCGCCCTTGAGCTTTGTCGAGGCGTCAACACCGGGGACCGGTGGGTTCGTCGAGACCCCCAATCAGCGGCTCGGCGTCCAGCACATCCAGCCGATCGCCACTCCCGATCAGCTTGCGAACGTCGCGGTGGAAGGCACCCAGTCTCCGCTGCGGATCGGTGATGTCGCGAATGTCACCGAGGATCACCAGCCGCTCATCGGGGACGCCAGCGTAGATGGCGCGCCGTCTTTGATGCTCGTTGTCGAACGCTTCCCTGACGCGAATACAGCCCAGGTCACTCATGACGTCGATGAGGCAATCGAGGCCATGAAACCCGGCTTGGCGGGGATCAACATGGACGCAAACGTCTTCCGTCCAGAGACATATATGAACACGGCGCTTCGCCATCTCGGGGTCGTGGGGCTCGTCAGTGCGGTACTGCTGGTCGCCTCGGTGGGTCTGCTCTTCGTCTCATGGCGAGTCGTCCTCATTCCTGTCGTTGCTGTTCCGTTGTCGCTGGTATCGGCAGCCTGGATCCTGCACCTCCGCGGGGAAACGCTGACGACGATGACCCTGCTCGGCCTTGCCGCAGCGGCGGTGGTGGTCATCGATGATGTGGTCGGTGATGTAGCGGCGATACGCACTCGGCACCTGGCGGCCAGTCAGGACACACCCGCTGTCAGCTCGGTCATGGGCGATCTTGTGACAGCCAGGCGCGGGCCCCTACTTGTCGCCTTGGCGATGTCGATTCTGGTCTTGGCGCCGGTACTGACCATCGGTGGCGTATCGAATGCCTTCAGCTGGCCGCTCGCCGCGACGTATGTGCTCGCGACGGTGACCTCGCTGGTCGTTGCTCTCGTCGTTACGCCGGCACTCGCAGTGTTGCTGCTTCGTGATGGAAAGGCGCATTTGCGGGCCGGTCCCCTTGATCGTTGGATACGCGCTGGCGCCGATCGCATCGCCACGCCGGCGATCGGGAAGCCAGGCTTGGTCGCCACGGGTGCCGGGATACTCGCCGTGGCGGCGATCTTGGTTGCCTGGTTGGCTCCAAGTGGGCCGGTATTGCCGACCCTGCAAGATCGCAACGTCCTGGTACGCGTTCAAGGGGCACCCGGCACGTCGCTGCCAGAAATGAATAGGGTCACGGCCTCTCTTGCCGCGGAAATGCGAGAGGCGCCAGGAATCGAATCCGCCGGAGCACATGTTGGACGCGCGATCACCTCAGATGAGATCGTGAATGTCGATGCCGGCGAAGTCTGGCTAACCGTTGCACCCAATGCCGACTATCAGGAAACACTCGCTGGCCTACGGGAGATCGCTGCGGGATATCCGGGCATCCACACCAGCGTGCGGACCTATGCCGAAGATCGGGTCGCGGCTGCCCGGGATCGGGTCGTCGGCGACCAAGTAGTGGTTCGCGTCTTTGGTTCCGACCTAGCAACTCTGCAAGACACGGCCGACGACGTCAGCAGGATGTTGAGCACTGTTAAGGGTGTGCTCTCACCCAGAGTGGAGCCACTGGTGACCGAGCCGACCTTGCAGATCGAGGTTGACCTGGCCGCCGCCCAGCGTCATGGTCTGCGACCAGGCGATGTACGGCGCGAGGCCACTACGTTGATCTCAGGCTTGTCCGTCGGGAGTCTTTATGAAGAGCAGAAGGTCTTCGACGTGGTCGTCTGGGGTGGGCCGCAAATCCGGCAGAGCCTTTCCGACCTCGAGGCGCTTCGAATCGATACGCCGTCGGGACAGCAAGTTCGGCTAGGCGATGTGGCAAAGGTGCGCATCGCTCCGGATCCGGTCGCGATCGATCACAACAGCGTTTCGCGAAGCGTTGACGTAACTGCAGTGGTCAACGGACGCAGCGCTGCGGATGTGTCCCAGGACGTCACCTCCCGACTGCGCGGTATCTCCTTCCCGTACGAGTACCACGCTGAGGTGCTTGGCGATGCCGCGCGCCAGCAGGCCAACCATGTTCGGGTTGCCGCAATCGCCGCTGTTGTGGTCTTGCTGAGCTTCCTGATCTTGCAGGCCGCAACCGGCAGCTGGCGTCTGGCAGGTGCGCTCCTGGTCACGCTGCCCGTCGCCGTCGCTGGCGGAGTGCTCGTAGCACCGCTAGTCGGTGGGGTCTTTTCCATCGGCGTCTTGGCTGCGCTCTTCGCACTACTTGCGCTGGCGATCCGTCAAGCCCTGGTCTTTGTACGCAGGGCCCGCGAGCTCGGCGCCGAACCGGGAGCAAGTCCAGGCGATTCAGTGCTGCAAGCCGTACGGGAATCCGCACCATCGGTGCTTGGTGTCGCACTCGTCGTGGCCGTGCTCATGGTGGCACCCGCTGTCCTCGGTACCACTGCCGGCTTGGAAGCCTTCCATCCGTTCGCGGTCAGCATGCTGGTCGGATTGGTGACAGCCACGGCTGTCTCCCTGATTGCGGTGCCCGCCTTCTATCTAGCCATCGCTGACCGGACCCTGTTGAAAGAAGACGGGCGTCCGGCGATGGCGACAACCACTCCTGCATCCGAATCTCAGACTGAGGTGAACTCATGAAGCTACGTGGTTTTGCCGCCTCCTTCGCGGCTCTCGCGTTGATCACAGTTGCCGCTAGCGGCTGCAGCGAGGCCGGGGCCTCCAACGAAGAAAATCCCGAGACCGCCGTCAAGGTGGAGTCGGCGGGTGAAGACCAGCCCGCGCGCATTACGGTGAGCGAGCGCGCTCAGGAGCGGCTCGGCCTGCGTACTGAACCGGTCCATGCGCTCACTGGTCAGCCTGGAGTGACCGAAATGATCTCCTACACGGCTGTGGTCTATGACGCTGACGGCAAATCGTGGGCGTTCTCCTCACCCTCGCCGCGGACCTATATCCGGGTGCCGATTGATATCGCCTCGATCACAGGCAAGACCGTGCAGCTCAAGAGCGGCCCCCCAGTGGGGACCCAGGTTGTGGTCGTCGGTGCGCCCGAGCTGGTCGGCGCCGAGGCCGGTATCAGCGGTGAGGAGTGATGGCCCAGCCGCCTCAGGCCCAGCCATCTCAGGCCCCGCCGCGTAGGACCTTGATGCGGTGGATCGTCGGCACAAGCCTGAACTACCGCTTCCTGGTCGTCACCATCGGTGCATTGCTGATGGTGTTCGGCATTGCCACGCTGCCCTCGACAAGGGTCGACGCGTTTCCGGAATTCGCGCCGCCTCGGGTGGTGATCCAAACGGCCTGCCTGGGATTGTCCACGTCCGATGTTGAGCAGCTGGTGACGGTACCGCTGGAGCAGGCGCTCAACGGAGTTGAGGGCCTGGACGACATGCGGTCCAAGTCGGTACCGCAGCTGTCGGCGATCGAGCTCATTTTCAAACACAATGTGAACGAGCTGAAGGCCCGCCAGCTTGTCCAGGAACGAATGACCGCGGTCGCCTCAACGCTGCCGACGTGGGCGGCACCGCCGGTGATGTTGGCGCCAGTCTCGGCCACCGGCCGGGCCATGCAGATCGGCATGACGTCGAAGGACCACTCGCTGATTCAGATGTCGATGTCGGCCTACTGGACGATCCGCGCCCGTCTGCTCGAGGTTCCCGGGGTGGCCAACGTGGCGCTGTGGGGCGAGCGGTTGCAGATGATGCAGGTGCAAGTCGAACCGCCCAAGATGGAAGCGCATCACGTCGCACTGAACCAGGTCATGGAAGCTACCGCCGACGCGGTCGATTCCGGTCTGCTGCGCTTCTCCAGTGGTTCGATCATCGGTACTGGCGGCATGATGGAAACGCCGAACCAACGCATCAATGTGCGCAACGTGCTGCCGATCATAACTCCAGATGATCTTGCCAAGGTCCCGCTAGACGTTGAAAGCAAGGGCAAGGGTGTCAAGATCGGTGACATCGGCCGCGTTGTCGAAGATCATCAACCGCTCATTGGTGATGCGGTGATCAACGACAGTCCCGGCCTGCTCATCGTGGTGGAGAAGTTGCCCTGGGCCAACACCGTTGAGATGACCAAAGGTGTTGAGCAGGCTATCCGCTCGCTGGAGCCAGGCTTGCCGGGAGTCCAGTTCGACACCACGATCTTCCAGCAGGCCAACTTCATTACGGCGTCAATTCACAACCTGACCGAAGCCCTCATCCTGGGATTCATCCTCGTCATCGTGATCTTGGCGCTATTCCTCTTCGAATGGCGGGTCGCGTTGATCAGCGTGCTGACCATTCCACTCTCGCTGATGACGACCCTGCTGGTGTTGTATTGGCGCGGAGAAACGATCAACACCATGACGCTCGCCGGGCTGGTGATCGCTTTGGGGGCGGTGGTTGACGACGCCATCATTGACGTGGAGAACATCGTCAGACGGCTACGCCAGCACCGTCTCTCGGGTGCCGAGGGCTCCACCGCCTCAGTGATCTTGAACGCATCGCTGGAGGTGCGAGGACCGATCGTCTACGCGACCTTGATCATCGTTGCGGCGGCGGTACCGGTGTTCTTGCTACAAGGGCTGACGGGCGCGTTCTTCCGCCCACTTGCGCTCTCCTACACACTCGCGATCGTGGCGTCACTGCTCGTCGCGCTGACCGTCACGCCGGCGCTCGCGCTGATCTTGCTCGGCCGGTCCAAGGTCGAACGCCGAACATCACCGGTGGTTGCATTCCTGCAGCGCCGCTATACCGCAGGGCTGTCCCGGATCGTGGTGCGGCCCCGTTGGGCGTACGCGACCTTCGCGCTGCTGACAATTGTGGGCGTTGCGCTCACGCCGCTGCTCGGACAGTCGCTTTTCCCTGGCTTCAAGGAACGGGATTTTCTCGTCCACTGGGTCAGCCAGCCGGGGACCTCTGCCGACGAAATGCGGCGGACCACTCTGGCGGTCAGCAAAGAGCTCCGGGAGATTCCCGGTGTACGCAACTTCGGAGCCCATATCGGACAGGCCTTCCTCGGGGAGGAGGTTGCCGGAGTCAATCTCGGGGAGAACTGGATCAGCATCGATCCCTCTGTCGACTACGACAGCACCCTCGACGAGATCGAAGACGTCAATGACGCCTATCCCGGTCTGTTTCGGGAGACCCAGACCTATCTCGATGAGCGCATCGAGGAAGTGATATCGGGCGGCAAGGAGCCGATCGTGGTCCGGGTCTTCGGCCAGAACCTGACGGTGCTACGCGAAAAGGCCGCGGAAATTGAAAAGATCATGGGTGACATCGAGGGCGTCCAGGATCAGCACACAGACATCTCAACCGACGTCCCGCAGCTGCAGGTTGAAGTTGATCTTGCTAAGGCGGACAAGTATGGATTGAAGCCTGGCGACGTACGTCGAGCCGCCGCGACCCTGGTGGCCGGTGAAGAGGTGGGCGACATCTTCCGTCAAGGCAAGGCGTACGACGTGATGGTGTGGAGCACGCCGCAAACCCGCACCAGCGTGCAAGACATTCAGAATCTCCGGATCGATACCCCGTCCGGGAAGACCGTCCGACTGGCCGACGTTGCCGAGGTCTCGCTGCAGGCGAGCCCCAATGCGATCGATCGCGAGGGCGACTCCCGTCGACTGGACGTCAGCGCAACCTTCGAAGGCGATCTTGGTTCGGTCGTTGGGCAGCTCCAGGAGAAGCTCAAGGACGTCAAGTTCGAACAGGGATATCACGCGGAGATCCTCGGCGAGTGGCAGGAGCGAGAGTCCGCCCAGCGGATACTGCTGGTCACTGCGATGGTCGCGGGTGCCGCAATCCTGCTGCTACTGCAAGCTTCCTTTGCCAGCTGGCGCCTTGCCCTGTTGAGCTTCTTGACTCTGCCGATGGCCTTGGTCGGTGGCGTTATCGCCGCTTTCCTCGGCGGTGGAATCGTGTCGCTGGGATCGTTGATCGGATTCTTCACTGTCTTCGGCATCGCCGCCCGGAATGGGATCTTATTGATCAATCACTTCCAGCACTTGGAACGTGAGGAGGGCATGACGTTCGGCAGAGACCTAGTCGTGCGGGGGGCTCGAGAACGGCTGTCACCGATCTTGATGACCTCGCTTGCCACAGGTCTGGCCCTCATTCCGCTAGTGATCTTCGGTGAACGGCCGGGTCAGGAAATTGAACATCCGCTGGCAATCGTCATCGTCGGTGGCCTGGTCACCTCGACCCTGCTGAACCTGTTCGTGACGCCGTCGCTGTACCTGCGCTTCGGCAAGTCACGTAAAGATCAGGAAGAGGAGGCACCCGCCACGGAGCCGGAGCCCCAACCGGCCTAAAGGCGCCCATGCTTGGTGTCGAAACCTACGTGAACTCAGGTTCCTGACGGTCTGCACACGTTGCAACCTATGCAGACCATAGGCAACCTACGTAAACGTAGGTTGCGACCGCGGCTCCCTAAGGTCGGTGTCTAGCCCCAAGTAATCCGGCCAAGCCGTGGTCCTAGACTCCGCGGCATGGAATATCGACAGCTCGGCCGCAGCGGCCTTCGTGTTTCGACGATCACACTCGGCACCATGGGATTTGGCGGTACTGGCTGGGCCACTCCCGTCGGTCAGATCGACGTCGAAGGGGCCCGGAAGCAGATAGGGCTGGCACGCGACGCCGGCGTCAATCTGTTCGACACCGCAGATGTGTACTCCGAGGGTTTGTCTGAAGAGATCTTGGGCAAGGCGCTGGGCTCCGATCGCGACGAGGTGCTCATCGCAACGAAGGTCCGGATGAAGATGGGCGAGGGCCCCAACGACATGGGGCTGTCGCGACACCACGTCATTCGTGGCGCAGAGGACAGCTTGCGGCGGCTCGGCACTGATTACATCGACCTCTACCAGGTGCACGAGTGGGACGGGCAGACTCCGCTCGAGGAGACGCTGGGCGCTCTTGATCATCTGGTGCAGTCGGGCAAAGTGCGCTACATAGGGTGCTCCAACTACGCCGCCTGGCAGCTGATGAAGTCGCTGTGGGTCGCCGATCGGGAGGGCGTCACACCCTTCGTGAGCCAGCAGGTCTACTACTCCTTGCAGGCTCGCGACATCGAGAGCGAGATCGTGCCAGCGTGTGTCGATCAGGGCATCGGCATTTTGGTCTGGAGCCCGATTGCCGGCGGCCTGCTGTCTGGAAAGTATCGCCGTGGGGTTGACGCACCGGCCGGCAGCCGGCATCTGACCGAGTGGAATGAGCCGCCCGTGTACGACGAGGACAAGCTCTACGACACCGTCGAGGAGCTTGTGGCAATCGGCGGCGATCACGGCGTATCCGCCGCTCAGGTCGCGTTGGCGTACACGTTGGGCAAGCCCGCGGTGACCTCGGTGATCGTTGGCGCCCGGACCGACGATCAGCTCGCAGACAATCTGGCTGCAGCCGAGCTGGCGTTATCAGACGCGGAGATGGATCGGCTGGACAAGGTCAGCGCGCAGCCGCTGCCGTACCCGTTCTGGCACCATGCGAAGGCGGCCAACGACCGCCTGAGTCCAGCAGATCTGACGCTGCTCGCCCGTCACATCCCGGACTAAGGAGTCCGCTCGATCATTGAGCGTCTGGCCGCAACCGAGCGACCAATTCCCCCCGACTGCGTACGCCAACCTTGGCGAAGACCGACTTCAGATGATCTTGCACGGTATTGACGGAGATGAAGAGGCGTGCTGCGATGTCGGCCGTGGAATGCCCCGCGATCACTTCACGGCAGATCTCGCGCTCACGCGCGGTTAGACCGTAAGCGGCGACCAGCAGGCTCATTAGCTGATCACCGTTTACCGGCTCGATGGTGATGGCAACTTGATCTTGATCCTCACCGATCAGTGGACTGGCCCGGAGAACTGCCCACCGGCCACGCGCATCTCGTAACCGGGCAAGGAAGCCGCCTGAAGTCGCGGAGCGAGCGCCAGTGGCCATGATCTGCATCATCGTCATGAAACGACCCGGGGCGATTTGATCAATGCCCTCTCGCCATTCCTGCGCGGCGGGGGTTGCGGCGCAAAGCTCGCCACGCCCACCAACCACCACAATGGCCGGATTGCCTCCACATGCCCGACCGCCGGCCTCTGAGCGCACGGCCAGTCTGGTGGCGCTCGCGATGGCCGGCGCTACCGCGGAAAGGAAGTCCGTCTCGCGGTCGGTGAAGTCATGCCCCGATCGCACCATCCCGGCCGCACCCCAGCAGGCGCCGTCAGTGAAGAACGTGACGCGTAGCTCTTGGTCAACTCCCAAGGGCCGCCAGACGTTGTTGAACCGCGTGCTGCTGTTGCGGTCCCCGTCCGGAACCTCTGACAACCTGGCCATCGCTTGTTTTCGTCGCGCCATGGCGGCGAACCTGTTCGGCTCATTGGCTGAGTACTCGGCTTCAGCCAGCCACAGCTCGTACTCCGGTGCAATGCGCGCCCCGGTCATGGTGCTGATGACGAGCGTTTCCGGGTCGATGGTTGCCCAGCAGGTGAGGTCGGTGCTGACCTTGTCGTCAATCAGACGGATCGACTCTGCGTGCAGCTCGCTAACGCCCAGCCCAAGTGCGGCTAGAGCAGCGATGTCTCGACGGGCCCGGTAAGCCCGCTCCTCCCACACATGGATATTGTTTCACCGTTCTGGAGTGGAAGCATTCCCAGAGTTCTGGGATCGACGTGCCCTACCTGGCGTACCTAGCGTCGCTGCCATGACATATCAGGTTCAACACACCGCTGCTGGTGAGGTTATCGAGCTCACCGCGCCGGACGCTGTCGTCACCGTGAAGATCGACCGGGAACACACCAATGACACGTACGAGCTTTTCGAGGTGGACGCCGCGCGTGGCCCGACGGCACCACCACACCGAGAGGGATGGGCGAAGGCGTTCTACGTCCTCAGCGGCCGCATGATTGTCCAGGTCGAAGACGAGGCGATCGACCTTGGTCCAGGTTCGTCTATCGCCATTCCACCGGGCGCTCTGAACACCTTCACTGTGCTCAGCCCCGCAACGAGATTCCTGACCCTGAGCCTGACAGGTGCCATGGGCCGGTTCTTCTCCGACTTGAGCGTGACAGTGCCTCATGGGCGTCCGGTCGAAGAGGTCGGCCCACTGATGCAGGAGGTTCTGAGTCGCCACGACGTGAAGGTTGCAGGCTTTGAGATGGCCGACGTGGAGTCCATCCAATGACCGTCGTCGTGTGGATCTTCGCGCTGGTAGCTGCCGCTATACACATTCTGGTGTTCGTTTGGGAGTCATTGCTCATAGGCCGTCCCAGCGTTCATGAAGGCATCTTCAGCGTCTCAGCCGCCGACCTTCCTGCAATCCGGCTTTGGGCATTCAATGTCGGCTTTTACAACCTGTTCCTTGGCTGTGGGCTCATCGCCGGTGTCGCCACGTGGGCTTCCGGCTATGAGGTGGTTGGCCGAACCCTTGTCATCTACCTGTGCCTGTTTATGTTTCTCGCCGGCATCGCCCTCTTCATCTCCGACCGCTTGGCGCTGAGCCGCCCCCGTGGGAAGGGGCTCAGCGGAGCATTCGCTCAGTCTGTGCCACCACTTGTGGCGCTCGCCGCCGCCGTAATGTTGCCGGCTTAGGCCAGCAAAAGCGCCTGCGACCGGCACAATGTGCCCATGGCTCGCAGTAGTGATCGCGTACGCGTCATCCTCGTCGCCCTGACAGCAGTGCTTCAGGCTTTAGCAGTTCCGTTCACCAGCTGGGCGCTTGGACCACGTTCCGACACCAGCGTGATCTCAGAGGCACACCACACCCCCATCACTCCCGCCGACTACTCCTTTTACACCTGGGGACTGGTCTATGTGGCCTGCCTGGCAATTGCGATATATCAACTCCTGCCGAGCCAGCACGCGCGTCCGGTGCATCGGCTGACGGGTTGGTGGTTATTCGGTGCCTTCACTGTCAACACCCTGGCAGTGTTGTTCTTTGGAGCGCGTGATCTCTGGCTTGCCCAGATCCTGCTCGTGATCTTGGTCGGCTATCTGGTTTGCGCGGCTCGGGCCTTTGTGGTGGTTGGGCCTGCGTCCAGTACGGCTGAGGAAATTCTGCTTCGTCTGCCGGTGATGATCTACCTAGGGTGGGCGACCTTGGTCACGGCCGCGGGCTTTGCCACCACGTTCCGCTCGTGGGGAATGCCGGCGTCGGCCCGTTGGGTCAATGAAATCGGCGTTGTGCTGGTGGTCAGCGCTTTGATCATGTCGCTCTTCGTGGTGGGCAGATTGGTTGCCGTTCTCGGCTTTCTGGCCACCGCCTGTTGGGCGCTGTTTGCGGTGGCCATGGCGACACAGTCCGACTCGGTACGCAACGCATCGCTGCTCGCCATCGTGATCATGGTGGCGGTGGTGATCGGCCGGACGCTGCGCAGCCCCCGCCGTCGTACCGTGCTCTTTGGGTAAGCGGCGCCTGGGAGACCACCCAGCTATTCCCTGACGCGGTAGTGCAAGTGGACCACGCCGTTGCCAAACCGGCGCTCGTCCAGTAACTCGAGCTGTATCCGGACATTGTCTGGCAGCGCTGGCGTACCACCGCCGACCACGATGGGGGAGAGGAACAGATGACACTCGTCAACCAGTCCCAGCTTCATCGCCTGTCCAGCAATTGTGGGGCCGCTTACGGCTATGTCACGAGAGGCATCCGCCTTCATCCGCCGGATAACGGCTGGGTCGAATTCTCGCTCCAGCTTGGTCCTGGCAGTGAATACGTTCTCCAAGCTTCTGGAGTAGATGATCTTGTCAGTGGCTTGCCACATCTTGGCGAACTCCTGCCCTGCTGAGGGCTCACCGTTGCCCGTTGACGCCGTCTCCCAGTAACGCATGACCTCATACATCCGGCGTCCATAGAGGTAGGTTCCAATGCGACGTTCCAGGTTGTTGACGAATCTGTGCACCTCTTCGCTTGGCATACTCCAGTCGAAGTTGCCCTCCGAGTCCGCGACATATCCGTCGAGTGAACTGATCGCTGCGTAGATCAACTTCGCCATTGTGAGCCTTCCTGGTCGCGGCTTTTGCTAAATGTGGCTAGGACTCAACCTCCTGGACCAAAGACTCTTTTCCCCCATGGCGGGTAACCGATAGCGTCTTTGAGCACTCGGGGAACCCTCGCATACCTCAGAAAGACCTTGGCTCGCCGGTCCGCGTACCCAACCGCTAGGGGAGAACGTGTCCACTATCAGCGATTCCTCGAACTCGTCTCCGTTGTCGCCGGAAGCGCTCAGCGTAGTCCAGGCGACCGCACCCGTCGTTGCCGCGCACGCCGATCAGATCACCGCGCACTTCTATCCCCGGATGTTCAACGCTCACCCGGAGCTGCTGCGCGTCTTCAATCAGGGCAACCAGGCCACTGGTGAGCAGAGCAAAGCGCTCGCGGGCTCAGTTGTGGCGTACGCGGTACAGCTGATTGATCCAGAGGCGCCGTCGTTCGACCACGTCATGCACCGAATCGCCTAGAAGCACGTCTCGCTGGGGATTCGCCTGGAGCAATACACGATTGTCGGCGAGCACCTACTCGGCTCCGTTGCGAGGTGCTGGGTGAAGCTGTCACTCCTGAGGTTGCCGCCGCCTGGACTGAGGTCTATTGGCTGTTCGCGCTTCAGCTGGTCGCGGAAGAAGCACGGCTCTACTCAGCGCCCCAGCAGGCGACTTCGTACTGACACCTACCGAATCGCCGCCATTGCTTGCCAGCGCGGGTGCCGGCATCACGACTGTGCTCCCGATCGTTGAGCAAATTGAACGTACCCAGCCCCAACGGACTGTGATTGTTGCCCACGCCGACGGCCGAGCAGCCGATCATGCTCTGCGAGACACGGTGCTCCACCTAGGCCGTGAGATCGACAACTTCAGTTCCTATACCTGGTACGAGACCCGCGATGAGGCGACACACGGTCGCGCCAGGGGTACATGGATCTGAGCGAGATCGCGCTGCCCGATGACGTTCAGGTCTTCACCTGCGGGCCTTTGCCGTTCATGCGACTTGTCAGATCGACGCTGCTTGACCGTGGCATACCTGCGACCCGAATCCGGTATGAAGTCTTCGGCCCTGACCTATGGGCAGCTCAAGCGTCGCCTGATTCAGGGAGCTGACGACCATTGTTGATCTTGCTAAGACTTGATCAATCCGCCACAGTAGTCAAGCGCGTACGCCTCTACACCGGAAACCAGAATCACCTCTCGACCGTGGAAGTGTGAGACGTCACCCGACGAATGATCTTGGTAGTGTCCGTGCGTGCCGGCCCAGTCGAAGCCGCCTAGGAAGCGCGCTTGCTGATACATCGCCGACAGTGCGGCCTTGATCGTCGCGCCGGCCCGGATTGCGTCGATCAGATCGGGCCGCACGATGTAGCCGTAGTAGTTCTCAGCCCAAACAGGCTCCCCTTGGAACCAGACCGTCTCTTGCCCAAGGAAGTCGGTGCCGCCGAAGTAGCTGTCGCGATAGAGCCAATCGCCGGTCTCGAATACGAGGTCATGTGATCCCAGTCGGCTTGGCTCGCCTGGAGAGCCGGTTCGGACGTACGTCGCACTCTTGGCCCGCACGACGAAAGCTTCAAGATCTGCGACGTTCACTATGTTGGTCGCTTAGGTGCCGCGAGAGCAGCCGTGGTGCTGGAGGTAACCACGCGCTTACCGAACAGCGACAACGCAAGACCTACCAGCTTTCCCTTGATTCCATAGCCATTCCGGACAGCGGTGACCTCGATTCGGCTGCCTGCGCCAGCGGGCAAGATCGTGTAATTCCAGCCACTCCCGGGCGCCCAGAGGTTGGAGTTGAGGGTGACGGCGGAGACGGTCAGGGCAGTGGCATCCCAGGTGTAGCGCTCTCGTTCCCAGGCGATCCTCTTGCCCTCCGTGACCTCTGCCCAGCCTTCGCCCCGGTCGTGCACGATCAAGTTGTTGTCAGCGATACGCGGCCAATTCCTCGCCCTCTCCGGGCTGAAATCCGTCAGTCGTTGCAGAGCTTCCTGAGGCGGGAGGGGTGAGGTGACGGAGACGTGTAGGACGGGCAACAGTCCACCTCAGATCCGGCCATCGGGGGAAAGGGGTCACAATCGCCACGATATCCGGCCCGATCCGATGTCGCTTATGACCACTTCCGGAGAAAAGCGAGACGCTCAGCCGATCGCGAAGTCGATGATGCGGTACTCGGTGGCCGGGGTTTCGCGTGTTGCCCGGCAGGTCAGCTGGGCATCAGCGCGCCGTATCGACAGAACATGTACCTTCACCATTCGCTGCTCAGGTTCGACCACAAGATCGACGAATGTCTCCGAGCCGTGCCCGTGATGCGGCCCAATGTGCTCACTAGCGCGCACGGTGACATCCGAGGGACTCAGCGGACCGAAGCGCTGGTGAGCGGCGATCACAGCGGCCTGAACTGGTGGCAGAAACCGCGACATGCCACGCAAGTGATCGGTGAGCACGGTGCCGCCGAGATGTACCTCAACCGTGGCCAGCGCCGTCTCCGGATCAAGATTTCCGTAATAGAAGCCATCCGGCAGCATGACCACATTTGGTGCGAACCGGTCGCCGCCAACGTGACTGCACTCCCAGACCAGCTCGGGCCATCGCGACGCCAGAGCCGAGGCAACCGGGCGACCGCGTAGGGCGCAACAGGCGTCGTGTACGCCGTGGGTGCACACCAAGATCACGGGTTCGGGTTGTCCCATTGCGGGCGCCGAAGTGTTGATCATGGCGTCGGCTGCGTTCAGTAGGTCTTGGTCCCGTCGCCATGGACCAGTCGCTGTCGCGGAGTCGAGCCCGGCAAGGATCCATCTGCGAGGTGCCCACCGATCAATCCGACCCGGCCTACGCACCAGCAGGATTCGGGTGTCCGAGCCGGCCCTTCTGGTCAACACGGAGAGGACATCGGCGTCGATGCCGGCGCCTGCGATGGCCTCGATCCGCCACGGACCGGGATGTTCTAACAAAAGCCAGCGGCGTGCCGGTGGCGCTGAACCGGCCAAGGGGTCTGCTCGCTCTCGCGCTGCGTCCGAACAGCGGAACGCCGACTGCGGGCGATTCACTCCACAACGGCCAGGCCGGCGAGCAGCAGCCGGCGGGCAAGATCAACTCCGACGTCACCCGCCTTGGCGCCGCCCGTAGTCAGCAATGTCTTCAGCGGCGCGACATCGCTCTCAGCTAGCGCCAGGTCGCCGCTGCGACTGCGTAGCACGATGTCAGGTCCGGTGTGATCAAGAGAGGCGATCAGATGCCGGCGGAGCACGATCCGTGTGCGAGTGGTGATCGCCTCAGCATCTCGAAGCTGCTTGAGTGGTCCGATTGGCGCGGCCCGCTGGTTGGTCCGCGCATTGCGGAGCAGGGACTGAGAGATCTGATCAACGTCCGCTTGCTTGAGGGCCTCCGCCAGGGCCGCGGTGATTAGGTCGACGTCCGGGCGTACGTCACTAGGGTCGGCAACGTCCACGCCAAGCGCCAGAGATGCCCGTACGGCTGGAGCGCTGGCGAGATTCCGCAAGGCCTGGTGCATGACTTGCTCGGCGAGCGCATAACGAGTCCACACATGGACCCCGAGGGTGAGATGGGTGCTGACGCCACCGAGTGCTGTCGCTGCATGGAGATATCCACGAGGCAGGTAGAGGCAGTCGCCAGGCCGAAGCAACGCCTCGATCAAGGGTGGATCTTGTGCGGCTTTCTCAACCGCAGACTTTCGGTCGTTCCACGGCTGATCGCGCAGCGGCGACTCCAGGACAGGTCGATGAATCTGCCACTGCTTCTCGCCCTCGATTTGCAGCACGAAGACGTCATGCACGTCGTAATGAGCGCTGAAGCCTTGGTTCTGCGGCGGGGTTACGTAGGCATTGGCCTGTACCGGATGGCCAAGTTCGGCGGCCAGCTGCTGACAGAATTCGAGGATTGGCGGCCAGACGCGATGCAGGGCCTGCAACACCAGAGTGGACCCGTCGGCAAAGAGCCTGACGAGCTTGTCATCGCTGACCTGGTCTGCGATGCCCGCTCCAACGCCGCCAGGCGCGGTAAACGCCCTGTCGGCAAGGGTTGTGCCGGTGTTGGCGAGACGCAAGAACGGGGTCCGCAGACCCCGCTTGGATACCAGTTCGTCAATCGCATCGGCATCGAGCAACCCGGCAAAGCCGCCGGCAGGGAGATCATCAGCTGGGGACAGCAGTGGCTGCTGTCCCCAGTACTGGCTCGCGAATTGATCATGGTCGACAGCGATGAGTCGAGCGAGGACGGAGTCCGTGAGGACAGGGTCGTCAGCGAATTCGGTGGACACTGGCTCCCCGTGCTGGCTCACATAAATCAGTTCTGCTCACGCTTCAGCGGGCAGCCCCGCCATCTGCTCCACCATCGGCTCCGCCGTCTGCTCCACCATCGGCTCCGCCGTCTGCTCCACCATCGGCTCCGCCGTCTGCTCCACCATCGGCTCCGCCGTCTGCGCCGCCGTCTGCTCCACCATCGGCTCCGCCGTCTGCTCCGCCGTCGGCACCACCATCGGCTCCGCCGTCTGCGCCGCCATCCGCACCGCCATCAGCGCCACCGCTACCGCGTACGCCGAAGCCTCCCGTGTCGGCACTACCGTCAGCGCCGCCATCCCGGACACCGGCGATGCCGTCGGCACCACCATCAGCCGGACCCTCCTCGGAGACGCCCCCGCCAGGACCCTGCGTCGACTCGCTCATTGACCCTCCCTACGTCGTTGGATGACCCACATCGGGGCCCAGAAACTTGGCGCCTGAAATGACGCTGTCGACCTACTGTCCCACCTGCTCCCGACACCACTATCGGGGGGTCGTACGAGGCCTATCGAGGACCCGTTCTGTGAGTACGCCCGACTAAGGTGCAAGGCGTGGTTGAATCGTGGAATTCGCTTCTGACTCATGAGGCGATCATCCAGATGGTCGGCCACGAGGCGTTCGCCCGAGCGATGGTCCTAGCCAAATCCGGCGACGTCTTCGACGTCCAGTTCGATGCCGAATCCCTCACTGTCCTGGGTCGAGTGAGGGGAACCGTACGCGATGACTATGCAGTCACCGTGTTCTTGGCGAGCTCACGATCCGGCGCCGTAACCGTCTACCGCAGCCAGTGCACCTGTCCGGTGGCCATGGACTGTAAACACGCCGCGGCGGTGTTGATCGTCGCTCGCCAGGTAATGGCTGGCAAAGCCGTAGAACGACCGGAGTGGGAGAGAACCCTTGAGAAGCTGATGGCAGCTTCACCGACACCGGCTGTAACCGATGTTGCGCCCTTAGCGCTTGAGTTTGGCGTTGAGCGCATTCCCGCGTTCCGCGGCTACCTGGGACGGCAGGACCTACGGATCCGCCCGGCCCGCCGTAGCCGCAGCGGCTGGGTCCGTTCTGGAATCTCCTGGGATGATCTGGACTTTGTTGCCCGCTCCTACGTCCCAGAACAGCGCGAGCTGCTGCTGCAGTTTCGTGCGGCGGCAGGGGCGAGCGCCCGCTATGCAATGCCCCGCAGTGCGTGGCTCTCCTTGGGTATGGTCAGCAGCGCTTTTTGGGGCCTGCTTGACCAAGCCGCCTCGACGGGCCTGACGATTCTTGCCGCCAAGCCACTCATGGGACCATTGCGGACCGAGCAGCGCGCGTCGGTGATGCTCGACGCCAGCCGCGATCCGGGCATTGGGATGCTGGTCGGTCCACGGGTGCTGCTTGCTGATCGCGAACTCGATCTGTCATCGCTTGGTGTCCTCGGGGATCCGGCCCACGGAATCTTCCACGTCAGTGAGGCGACCGGAGGCATCCAGGAACTGATCGTGGCGCGGCTTGATCAACTGCTGAGCCGGGAATTGCGCCAGCTATTGGTAGACCCGCATTCATTGATGATTCCCACCGAGGACGAAGATCGATTCCTGACCGACTTCGTGCCACGGTTACGGCAGAAGATCAACATCACCTCAGGCGATCGATCGGTCCGGCTTCCGGACTACGTCGAACCGATTTTGGCTCTTACCGTCCACTTCCGGTCCGAGCATCGGGCACGCCTCGACTGGAGGGTGCGGTACGACGCACCGGCGGGCCGGCTGAGCTACGCCATCGACGACCCACCTGAACCGCAGACCATCCGTGATATCGCCGAAGAGCGGCGCAAGCTGGCCGCCCTTCCGCTGCCCTACGAAGACATTGCCCAACTAGCAAGCCCTGACAAGAAGCTTCCCAAGCTGCCTTCTCCGCACGTGCTCTTGGATGGCAGTGCAGCCCTGCGATTTGTCGAGCAGGTGTTGCCAGAACTGACAGACGCAGGCGTTGACGTCAGCCTGGCAGGAGAGGTACGCGAATACCGGAAAAGCGACTCTCAGCCCAGCGTCGAAGTGGCGGCCGTTGAGCGTGCCGACTCAGCTGACTGGTTCGATCTGCGGGTCAAGGTTTCCATCGAGGGTGAGGCCGTGCCATTCGAGGATTTGTTTGTCGCCCTTACCGGGGGGCAGGACTTCCTGATCTTGGACACCGGTGTCTATTTCTCCCTCGATCGCCCCGAGTTCACTCAGTTGCGCGAATTGATTGAGGAATCCAAAGCTCTGCAAGATCATCATCGCCCGGAGCTGACCATCAGCCGCTTCCATGCAAGCCTGTGGGAGGACTTAACCAATCTCGGCGTGGCGATCGATCAGTCGGCTCGCTGGGAGCAGACGGTACGCGGGCTCACGGACCTTTCCTCCATCGAGCAGGTGGAGGCGCCGGCGGCGCTGCGGGCCACACTCCGGCCGTATCAACTCGATGGGTACCGCTGGCTTTGCTTCCTCTGGAGCCATCACCTGGGAGGCATCTTGGCCGACGACATGGGGCTCGGCAAGACGCTGCAAGCGCTCGCGCTGATCTGTCAGGCCCGTCAGGTTTGTCCGGAGCAGCCGCCGTTTCTGGTGGTGGCGCCTACCAGCGTGGTGTCGAACTGGTATACCGAAGCGGCCAAATTCGCACCGGACCTGCGCGTGGTCTGTCTCACCGAATCGGAGTCCAAGCGTCGTGCGCCCTGTCATGAGGCGGTGGCCGCCGCTGATCTGGTGATTACCTCATATGCCCTGCTGCGGATCGACAGCGAAAAGCTCACCGAACTCGATTGGTCGGGACTCATCCTCGATGAGGCGCAGTTCGTCAAGAACCACCGAGCCAAGACGTACCAATGCGCCCGCCGCATTACAGCACCATTCAAGCTGGCCATCACGGGAACTCCGCTGGAGAACAGCCTGATGGATCTCTGGGCGTTGCTGTCGATTGCCGCGCCTGGGCTGTTCCCCGATCCGGATCGCTTTTCGGAGTACTACCGCCGGCCTATTGAGCGCAGCAAAGATGCGATACGGCTGCACCAGCTGCGGCGACGCATTCGACCGCTGATGCTGCGTCGTACCAAGGAAAGCGTTGCTGCAGAGTTGCCCCCCAAGCAAGAGCAGATTGTCGAGGTGGAGCTGGAGGCCAGACATCGGCGCATCTATCAGATGCACCTGCAACGAGAGCGTCAGAAGGTACTGGGACTCATCGATGATCTCGATCGCAATCGCTTCACCGTGCTCAGGTCGCTGACTCTGCTACGCAGACTGAGTTTGGACGCGGCATTGATCGATGAGACTCATGCCAACCTGCCAGCAGCAAAGACCGAGGTGCTCCTGGAGGACCTTAGCGAGCTCGTCGGCGAAGGTCACCAAGCACTGGTGTTCAGTCAGTTCACCACATTTTTGACCCGGATACGGGCACGCCTGGCTGATGCAGAAATCCCGTACGCGTACCTGGATGGGCGAACCCGCAATCGGGAACGGGTGATCCAGCGATTTCGCGACAAGGCCGCCTCGGTGTTCTTGATCAGCCTTAAGGCCGGTGGCTTCGGTCTCAACCTGGCGGAGGCCGACTACTGCTTCGTGCTCGATCCTTGGTGGAACCCAGCCATAGAAGCCCAGGCGGTGGACCGTACCCACCGGATCGGCCAAACCAAGACCGTCATGGTCTACCGGCTGGTTGCCAAGGACACCATCGAACAGAAGGTGATGGATCTCAAAGCACGCAAAGAGGAACTCTTCGAATCGGTCGTCGGTGGCGAAGCGCTAGCGGGTGCCGAGCTCACCGCAGACGAAATCCGGGGACTTCTCGGGGAGTAGCAAAGTGCTGTAGCGTTGTCCGCGCCATGCAGCACGGAGTCACTTGGGGGTCTGTTTCGAGATTCAAACACCCAGCCGAATGTCCACTTTTTGACATGTCCAGAAGGGGACAATACGGCCTGGGGGGCTCGACACGATTTGGTCTCCTTCGCTAATTTCTTGCTGTGTCAGGAGTTGGTTAGCCAACAAATGACGGGCATCGCCCTTCGACAGCGTTCATTCTGAACGTTCCTCTTGGGGGAGGGAACGTCGGGGTGTGGTCGGGTGAGCGTTCCTCACGCTGCCGGCGAAGTGCACAAATGCGCTTCGCAGTTAGCGAGTTGAGCACTCACTGTGGGTCTACGACCGCTCACGCTCGGGGAATGTGCTCGTGCCTCTCGCCTCTGGTGGGAGGCACGAGTGTTTCTGCAACAATTTTGCCAATGAGCTGAGAAATCCCTGAACGTCACGGCTTCTTCGGACAAACTCACGTGGTGCGCTCGAACAGTCGAGAAAGCCTCTTGTTTGTGACCCTGTGCTGCAAACGTCCAACGACAACAGTTCGGGCAGGGTAAGCAGCCTAATCGGACATGGCGAAACCTACGTTTACGTAGGTTCCTGACGGTCTGCACAGGTTGCTACCTGTGCAGACCGTGCGCAACCTGTGTGAACGTAGGTTGCATCAGCTTCCCCGAGGACCTAACCGAGAGGAATCGGTTAGGACGAATCGGTCGGACTGCTCGGTTGAGTGCATGGACTATCGCGCTTTGGGACACTCCATGCATGACGATGGTCGGCCGGCAGCCGGAGCTAATCCGGCTGGCTGACCTCCTAGACCGTGCCGAGTCTAGGACTGGTGGATTCGCGCTGATCACCGGCGAAGCCGGACATGGCAAGACACGCCTCGTCACCGAGTGGGCCGCATTAGCTCGCCGCCGAGGATTCGTCGTACTGGTGGGTCGGGCCATCGAAGGAGGCGACTCCTGACGGCCGGTTGCTCCAGCACTTATGGAGGCAGTACGAGACAGTACGCTGCTGGACTCCGCTCTCTTGCGGCCGTTCCGGCCGGCACTCAATCGAGTGCTACCAGGCTTCCCCACTGAGGAAACGGCTGACTTCGTCATCGATCCGAGCGTGGTGTTCGGCGAGGGCGTGCTGCGGCTGCCGCAATCGGTCGAGGATCCGGAGCGGTGCTGCTTCTGGAAGATTTGCACCGGGCCGACCCGGACACGGTGGCCTTGCTGGACTACCTCGGGGGGCGCGCTCAGCACGTCGCCGGTGGTCGCAGTGGCGACGGTACGCGATGATTCGCCCGGCTCATCAATCGCACCTACGCTGAGCCGGATACCTGGTGCAATCCATCTCCGATTAGGCCCTCTCAATTACGCCGAAGCCGCAGTCCTGATCGAGGAACGACCTGAGCTGAATGATGCGCAGCGGCAGTTGCTGATCAAGCGAGCGGATGGTGTTCCGCTGTTGATCGAGGAGCTGCTGGGTGCCGTCACGGACTCCACCGCATCTGCCTCCGACATCGTGCCGGCGTCATTTGCACCGCATGCATGGCTGGACGCGCTGGGCAGCGGTTGTCGACGATTGACCTGTTCGACAGCACCTCGACGCTGTTGACCGGTGCCTGCGGCGGAGGCTGGCAAGCTGCAGCAGGCGCGGTTCCCGCTGATCTTCCATTCCAGCTGCTGTCGGTAGGCGGTGAGATCTCCAATCCGACCGGGCAGTTGGTTGAGCGGTACTGGCCGGCGGTCGAGCCGTTCTGATACGTCCGGATGGCTATGTCACCTGGCTTAGCAAGGACGCCAACGCGGATCCTGTCGAAGAGCTTCGCCAAGCTGTTGCACAAAAGTCTTGGGCAGTCGCTAAAGCCTGCCGATCAGCAGGCGTCGGTCGCCTGATTCTTCGCGCCGGAGTGTCCGAAAACCGGCGCTATGGTCCGATTGCGCGCACCTTCATAGGCGGCGAGGATGAGGCAGAGCACGTCGATGCCTTCCTTTTCGGTGTGCAACGGACGTGTCCCGGAGTGAAGGCAGTCAGCGAAGTGTCCGATCTCGAGCGCATAGGAATCGACGTCCTCGTAGTCAAAGATCTCACTGCTCGATCCGCGTCGCGTGAGCGTTAGCGATCTTCCATCGCTTCGCAGCGAGCCGTTCTCTCCGACGACTGAGAATCGCTCGGTGCCGGGCGGTGCGTCGTACGCCCAGCTGGTGACAAGCTGCCCGACGACCCCATTGTCGAAACGGACCAGCACCTGAGCCGAGTCTTCCCCTTCCATGAAGCTCAGCCGGTGCTGAGACAGCAGGGCAGTGGCCTCGATCGGCGAACCACCTGCGAAGTGCAGCATGAGATAGGTCGGGTGGTAGCCGGTGTCCATGAGCTCGCCGCCGCCACTGGTGGCGGTACTCGCCCGCCAACCCATGTTCTCCGAGTGAAAGTCGTTGTAGAAGCTGTCGCCGGTGCGGACTTCATACACAGGGCCCAGTACGCCGTCATCCAGTAGCTGCTTCGCCTTGGTTACAGCTGGCAGGTAGAGCTGATTGTGAGCACACATCAACGTCACACCCGCGTCGGTGACCGCCCGCCGCACCTCGTCTGCCTGGAGCACGGTCAGACAGAGCGGCTTCTCACACAAGATGTGCTTGCCTGCCTCAGCAGCCGCCACGATGGCCTCGGCATGGAGGTGATGTGGCAGGCAGATGTCCACGGCGTCGAGCTCGGCCTCGACGATCATCTGCCGAAAGTCGGTGTACGCCGCGGCGCCAAGCTCAGCCGCCCGCCTACGCGCAGTTTCCTCCAACACATCGGCGACGGCGATCACCTCGATCGCATCGGCGTACGCGCGATAGCCCCGGATATGGGCCTCCAGAATGCCGCCGCCGCCCAGGACGCCTACCTTGATCGTGCTCACGGCGTACCCATCGGATAGCTGACGGTCGCACCGCTCGCTGCCGCCATATTGGCCGCTGTTACGAGGCGGCTGAGCTCGACCGCACGGTCGAGATTGTCATCGGCTCGGGTGCCGTCGCGAATATTGGCGATCCATTGGCTGATCGGGTCTGTCCCATCCGGAAGCATGGGCTGTGGCTGCCAGGTGTCTTCGCCGGCGCGCCGCATTTTGAGCAGGTTTCCGGTGTCCTGGTACGCCAAGACGCCCGCTGTGCCGTGCATCTCGATAGTAAAAGGGTCGCGACTCAGGAATCCGGTTTCGACGACGCCGATGGCGCCGCTGTTGTATCCGAGCGTTACAACGGCCTGGTCCTCGACCTGCCGCTTCGTGACAGAGCCGTACGTGGCGCTCACTGTTGTGGGGACCGTACCTAAAAACAGTTGGGTCAGATAGACCGGATGACATCCAAGATCGCTGAGCGCACCGCCCACGGCCGCCGTGGGGTCGTAGAAGCGTTCCGGCAGCCAGCCCGCGACGGATCCGTCGTGCGACAGGCGGATCCGGCAGAAGGTCAGCTCGCCCAGCCGCCCCTCGCGGAGCAGCTCCATGATCGCCCGCGTGTAGCCGTGGTACAGCCGTGGCAGCGACACAACGAGAGCAACTCCGGCGTTGTCCGCGAAGTCAATGATCTCTTCGGCCTCCGAGACAGTCGGCGCCAAGAGCTTCTCGGTAAAGATGTGCTTTCCAGCTTGCGCGGCACGCAGCATGATCGAGTGATGGTCGGTCGTCGCGGCAGTGACGGTAACTGCGTCGATGTCGTCACGGGCGAGCAGCTCTTCAAGATCATCAACGAACGTGGTCTCGTTGCTATCGGCAGCTGCTTGGCCACGAGCAGGATCGTCATCCCAGATAGCGACGAGCTCGGTGGCTGGGTGCTGCTGCACTCGGTCGGCGTACTCGGCTGCGTGCACGTGCCAGAATCCGAGAGCCGCTACCTTGATCGGATTGGACACGTGCAGTCCTTCCTCGAGCTTGAGCGGGTGGCGCCCATGTCACCTGGAGGCTCCACCGTAGCTGTCCGCCGCTCGCGGATGGCCCTCACTTGCCAGCAGGAGAAACAAAATTGACAACATCACCCGAAGAAGTTGCCAATCGGACAACCGAGCAGTTCGCCGACAAGATCTTTCAGGCAGCTCTGGGCACCATGGAGACGCTCAATCTCTACCTGGGTGATCAGCTTGGCTGGTTCGACGCGCTGGCCGTGGGGCCGGCGACTGCTGGAGAGTTGGCCGAGCAGACCAAGACTCAGCCGCGCTATGCAACTGAGTGGCTTGAGATGCAGGCCGTTTACGGAAATGTCACTGTCATCGATGACGGCGGTGGCAATCGCCTCCAGCGGCGTTACGCCCTGCCGCCCGGCGCGGCGGAGGTGCTGACCGACCGGCACAGCCTTAGCTACCTTGGTGCCCTGCCGCAGATGCTCGCGGCGGTCGGCGGTCAGCTAGACCGGTTGCTGGAGGCGTATCGCAACGGCGGCGGGGTCAGCTGGGCCGAGCTCGGCGACAATGCCCGGGATTCCCAGGCAGCTCTCAACAGACCGTGGTTCGAGTCCGCGCTGGGACCTGCCCTCGCCTCGGTACCGGAGATCAATACGGTGCTGGCGCCCGACGGAATGCGGATTGCCGATATCGGGTGCGGCGCCGGCTGGTCGACCATCGCATTGGCTCAGGCGTACCCGGCAGCAGCGCTGCTCGGGGTTGATGTCGATGAGCCCTCGATCCAAGCTGCCAACGCCAACGCCGAAGCGGCAGGTGTTGCAGACCGGGTCAGCTTCACCCTGGCGCACGGGGAGACGTTGAGCGGGCTCGGGCCCTTCGATGCTGCCTTCGCCTTCGAGTGCCTTCACGACATGCCGCGCCCTGTGGAGGTGTTGGCAGCCATTCACGACGCCGTCCACTCCGACGGTGTGGTCGTGATCATGGACGAAGCCGTTGCCGATGAGTTCGACGCGCCTGGCGATTCGGTGGAGCAGGCGATGTACGGCTACAGCACGCTGATCTGCTTACCCGACGGACTCTCATCGACGCCGTCAGCGGGAACCGGCACTGTGATGCGTCGTCCAGTTCTCAACGACTATGCGACACGTGCTGGTTTCGCTTCCGTGGAGGTGCTGCCGATCGAGGGTTTCGGCTTTTTCCGGTTCTATCGCCTGCGCCATTGACCCAGCCTCAGATGCAAGCCGGGTCAAGCGATCTAGTAGCGGCGGATTTGCCCTGGCGTGACGAGCTCGCGTCGGCTGGCCCGACGGTGCAGCAGCCACGCAGCCAGAACGCCACCAATGGCGCCGCCCAGATGGGCCTGCCAACTGACGCCGGCAGTACCTGGCAGCACGCCCCAAATCAGCCCGCCATACAGCAGCAGGACGATCACCGCCAGCACGACCTGCGCTGGACGTCTGGACCAAATGCCGCGGGCGAGTAGGTATGTCAGCCAGCCGAAGATCAACCCGCTGGCACCAAGGATGATCGTGTGCGGCGGTGTCAACGACCAAGCTGTCATCCCGGAGACGACGATGATGATCAGCGAGGAGGTTAGCCATCGGGCTAGGCCACTTAGCAACACGAGAAACCCGAGAATGTAGAAAGGCAAGGAATTGCTGATCAGGTGATCCCAGCCAGCGTGCAGAAACGGTGCTGTGAAGATCTCGGGCATGCCGTCGATTTCGCGAGCGTGGATGCCGAACTGGTCCAGCTCATTGCCGCTCAACTGATCAAAGAACTCCAGAATCCAGAGTCCCGCAAGCAGCAGCAGCATGACGAGGGCGGCCAGGCCAGGGCGCGGCGCCGTCCGATCAGCCATCGTTCACCTTCCGCTGTGTCCTGGTCGTGATGCGGCGCCCTGCCGGGAACCACTTCTGAATCCAGCCTGCCTGGCACCGCCAAACCAGTGTCGCCGACACCGCCTTACTGCGAAAGCCGCTGCCGTGCAGTGTCATCACCGAGTTGGAGGTCATCATCGTGGGTAATCCATCACTGGTGAGAGGAGGTCAGCCATGTCGTTTCAAGAAGGTCAGCCATTAATCGAGCCCGATGACTCTCCGACTACGCCTGACAAGCCGGCGCCGGAGGTCGACCCAGATAGTCCACTCGACCCGCCTGAGGACACCAAGCACGTCGACCAGGATCGACCCTTGGACCCGCCTGGCGGACCGGAGCTCGAAGCAGATGGATATCCATCCGCTCATCCGGCACTCGACGAGTAGGCGGATACAAGGTCGCCGACACGCTGGCCGACGTGGCAGCGCTGCTTTGCCCAAACCGTTTGGCCACTGATCTCGAATGATCTTGTGAGGAGTGAATATCAGCGGTATCAGCCGATGAGGAGCGCCCCTCTGATCATTGAGAGCTAGCTGGCAAGCATGAGCAATGTGGAGATTGTGATGTATGCGCTTCCGGAACTGGTGGCCGATGCAGGTCACTTCGGCGGCGCTGATCTTGTTCAGCAGCGCGGCACCATCGCTGAGCTGGCACAGATCTGTCAGGCCTGGGGAGCGGCACTCGCTGCGCTGCATACCACAGCCACCGATGGCTTCCCGACACCCTTCGCTGCGCGACCTTGGGCAGTCAACCCGGAGCACTGCACAACATCGATGAGAACCGGGCTACCGAGCCTTGGGTACGCCGCGGTGCTCAAGGCTTACCAGTCCTCCTCCGACCTGCGTGCTGCCTCCCGTGAGGTCGATGAGCGCTGGACTGAGCTGCATTGGATCCACGGAAACCTCAACCCAACCAATGTCGTCGTTGATCACCAGCCGGCGCTGCGGGTGAGCTTCATCGATCGCGACGGAGTTGGCCTTGGAGATCCGGCGTGGGACCTGGCGTCTGCCGTCGACACGATCGTCTGGTTGTCGCCGCGCTGGCGTGCAATCTCACAGCCGCTCGTTGACTACTTCCTTTTGGGCTACCGGCGTGCTGGGGGGCCTGGGCGGCTCTATCCGGCAATCCAGGCCGTACGGGCACTCGCCACGGCCAGATGGGTCTTGGATGGAACGCCTGAATCGGCAGACGCCGACCACGTCGAGACGGAGCCGGCCGTCTGGCTGGATCGGGCTCGTGCGTACGCCGCCCGGGTCGGATGCCTGATGGCCGTCGCCTAGAGCTGGCCAGACCTAAGCCAGCACGGTGGTGCCCAACAAGCGACCAATGAGGTACGTCGCCGCAAGCGCCAGCGCGCCGCCGACCACCACCCGGACCATCGGGCGCATGATCGGACTGTCGCCGAGGTAACCGCCGGTCGCGCCGGTGATTGCCAACGCGATCAGAACGGCGGCGAAAGTGGCTGGGATTCGCATCGAAGCGGGAAAGAGCACGATCGCCAAAATTGGCAGGACGCCGCCGATAGTGAAGGCAAAGGCTGAGGCGTACGCCGCCCGCCAAGGACTCACGATGTCGTTCTGATCGATGTTCAGTTCGGCATCCAGATGCGCTGCGAGAGCGTCGTTGGCAGTCAACTCCTCGGCTACCTGGCGTGCGGTCTGCGGGCTTAATCCCTTGTCCTGATACAGCTTGGTGAGCTCGGCAAGCTCCTCGTGCGGCATCGTGGCGAGTTCATCCCTCTCCTTGGCGATTAACGCCCGCTCGCTGTCACGTTGACTGCTCACTGACACGTACTCGCCGAGTGCCATCGAGATCGCACCGCCGACCAAGCCCGCGATGGATGCGGCGAGGATGGGTGCAAGCTGAGGAGTGGCAGCAGCCACGCCAACAGCGATTGCCGCCACTGAAACTATGCCGTCGTTGGCACCCAGTACACCGGCACGCAGCCAGTTGAGCTTGTTCGCCAGCCCTCCGGAGTGCGGCTCATTGGCGTGCGCGGCCTCAAGTCCCGTCACGTCGCGAGTCAAGCACGACGCATAGGGATCTGCCAGTCAAGGCTGACGTTCAGGCGCCGAGCAGTGCATGCTGATGACCGGGAGGTCAGCAGTGACAGTTGGATACTCTGGCACACCGTTGCCGCGGAAGTTGGGCATCAAGCCGGGCATGTCGATCGCGGTACTGGAGGCGCCGCAGGACATCGATGCAGTCCTCGGCGATCTGCCAGAGAACCTGACCATCAGCCACCGGCTGACCGGCCATCGCGATCTGGTGTTGATCTTCATCACCCGTCAGGCGGACCTCGCGTCGCGACTTCCGGCGCTTATCAATGCGATTGCACCGAACGGCATGATCTGGGTGGCCTGGCCCAAGCGGGCGAGCAAGATCGAGACAGATATGACCGAGGACTTCATTCGAGAGATCGTGCTGCCCAGCAGTGGATTGGTCGATGTCAAGGTTTGTGCCATTGATCAGGTCTGGTCGGGCCTGAAGCTGGTGATCCGTAAGGAACTTCGCTGAGGCACGCGCTCAGCTGATGGGCTGCACGCGTAGCGCAACGTAGCTCGTCAAGACCTCCCGCGGATCGATCAAGAGGATGCTGTTGGAGATGCGGCGTGCGTCGTGTACACCGTGCGCCGGCCAGCTGGTACACGGCGTCAGTGACAGAAAGTATCCAGTGCGGTACCACGGGAAGCCGCTACGCCCACCCGCTTCCATCGCGTACCAGACATAGGGAAATACCTCGACGTCCCATTCCAGCTCAATGGCAAGGCGATGCGATGGCCGGCTGATGCTGATCATTGGCCGAGAGAAGTCGCTGAGGTAGGCCAATCTGGTCTCGCCCGTTTCTGGGCCGGGCAACAGACTCAAGTTGATCATGGCTTCCGGTCCGTGCGATCGCGGCCAGGGCATCAAGTCGTCGTACTTCGTACCCGGACTGGATTGCGGATCAGGACGTACGACTGCGGCGGCAGCGTCGACGGTGGTTTCCGGACCCACCAGCGCACCACCAAGCTTGAGCTGGCTGCCCCACATGGTTTCAATGCGCTCCCGGCCGACGTTGCGCACCGTCTCACCGACTGTGACCTCATTGTCGCGTAGAGAGATGATCTTGGTGATTTCGAACGGCGAGCGGACTAGACGACCAGTCATCCGCACTGACGAGCCGGTGAACTCCCAGTCCATCCAGGTCAGGCGAACTTCCCCGTTGTAGGCCCACTCGACGCCGTGAGCGAAGACGGAATCGCCACCGTTGGGAAATAACGTCTGCCAGCCTCCAGCGAGGCTGTCGATCATCTGCGCCTCGGAGTTGCCCGGCACGAAATGGCTGCCGCTGGGCCGCAGTCCCCAGGGAGGTGACCAGAGCAATTCCGCAGTATCAACCTGGCGCGTCAGGGACGTTATCGTGCCACCAAGTCCAGGGATGATCTCGATTGCGAGTGCGTCACTGGAGAGCCGCAGAATGTCCCAGCCCCGGGCGTGCCGTTGCTCCAGCTGGGCCATGCGCTGAGCCTATTGGTGTGGCGATCGCCGGGAGTGGAGCGAGGCAGTCAAACACGGATCGCGCCCCGCGCCGTGCTGAGGAGGAGGGAGCCGACACGCTCTTCGTCGGCGAGCGACGACGAAGTAGGCGCGCACAAAGGCGCGATCCGCGCCGAGCGAGGTGTGCGAGCGAGGCAATCAAATACGTTCAGTCTGGGACCTTGAGTGCCGTCACTGTCTGGTTGGAGTCGTCGCTCATCAGCAGTGTCGCCTCGCTGCGCGGCATGTCAAAGGCAACAGTGCCGCGAACCCGTTCCCCGGCATGGAGCGTGCCCGTCTGCAACATGGAGACTCCGGCTCCCTCGATCGCGGTTTCGAACAGCTGACCCGTTTGGTCGAACACCTGGAAGTTGTACGGGTCATAGTCGACCGAGCCTGAGTCGCAGATCAGTTCCACATCGACCCGGAGATAACTCCCCGAGGTGGGCGGTACCTGGCCATAGGACACCCAGGAGTGCTTGAGCAAGATCAGCTCTCCGCTGCCGTCGCTGGTGGTGAACTCGATCCGGTCGCCTTGAGCGCTCACCTGGGGAATGGGTTGCTTGCTGACGACCGGAGCGCTGACGTGGGTGTCCGCGAAATGCGCGACCAAGCTGGCCGCTACGACGACGATCCCGACCAGCAGGAGGATGCCTGTGGTGATGAGGTTCGCACGCCTGGATTCGCGCTTGATGGCCGACCCGAGAGAACGCGCTGGGGCTGGGGCCGGCTCGATGGGCGGCATGTCACCCGGGGCGGGCGCCCAGGGAACGAAGGACGGCCCGCTGGGCGTCGGTCCCATGCCGGTGCTTTCTGAACCGCTGGGCTCGTCCATTTCCGACCACGGTAGCGCAGGATTGTCTCGGTGCCGAGTCCGGGATTCCGCTCGCAGCACTGCGAGCGCCGGTCGCGTTAGCCGTCCGTACGGATTGTGACTCGTTCAGCACGTCTTGATCGGCCGCTTCAGTGTCACCTGCATTTCCCGTCCCGGGACGGCTCGCAGGTGTTTCTCGAGCGCATTCCTCAGGTGTTTGCCGTCCTGTGATGGTAGACGTTTCACCGCGGGAGAGACTCTGGCTGCCGGCCGCATTGAGCGCTTGGTCGCTTGGCTCATTGTGCGGTTCCACAGGACTATCGCCTTGTGCCGGGCTATCCACAGGTTTGCGGGCCCTGCGCACGATTTCGTCTCGAGTACGCAGACTCCGGACATGACAGCTTCGGAGAAATCAGCCGGGAAGAGACCAGCGCGGAGAAAGTCAGCGCCCAGAAAAGCTAGGCGACGGCGGCACAGGCAAGAGCGGCAGGTGGAGGCGCCGACTCGGCTCAGGGTCCGTCGGCCAGATGATCTTCTCGCCATGATTCCGTACCTGATTGGTTTCCACCCAGACGAAGATCTCGTCACAGTGTTTGTGAAGTCAGGCCGCGTAAGGCTCACGACACGGACTGATATTCCACCGGAATCGGCTGGTGAGGAGTTTGCCGAGTGGATCGCGGCACTTGCCAAGCGTGAAGGAGCGGAGGGTCTGGCGCTGGTTGCCTACAGTGCCGCCTCGCTGCCGGCTCACCGGCTTCTGACCCGACTGATGGATCGGCTGAGTGACCACGAGTTGATCGATGTGCTCTATGTCGGGCATGGCAAATGGTGGTCGTTGACGTGTGGAAATGAGTGCTGCCCCCTAGCCGGTACGCCGTTGGACCTAAGCTCGCACCCGCTCTCCGCGACTGCTGTCGTTGCCGGACTGAACGTCCGTGCCAGCCGGCTGGAGCTGGAGGCGTCGGTGTGTGGTCCAGATCAACACGATTGCCCACGACTAGAGGCACTAGCGATGACCCTGCTGGAAGATCTGGAGCAGCTCGATGATCCCGCCGCAGCAACACATCTGATAACAACCACCATTGACGCGGCGCTGGCCGAGTCGGGCGGTATCGATGAGAGAACCGGCCTGCTGCTCGCGGTACTAGTGACCGACGTGCACCGGCGCGATCGGGCTTGGGCGCTGATCCGGCCGGGCGCTGCCGATGACCATGTCCGTTTGTGGGCAGGTGTGGTCGCGCATGTGCCGCCGATCTTGGCGGCTGCGCCGCTGTGCCTGCTGGGCATGGCCGGTTGGATAGGCGGGTCCGGCGCGCTACTGAACTGCTGCTGCGACCGGTTGGCCCGTATCCATCCGCAGTACTCGATGGGCAGATTGCTGAGTGAGATCAGCGAACGGGCAATTCCTCCCTCGGCCTGGGAGGAGATCATGGATGGAAGCCTGGCTGAGTTGGATACTGAGAGCGCACTCCTGGCCGGTTAATAAGCCGGCTCGTCGGCGAACCTCACCTAGGCGGCGCAACAACCACTAGGTTTATTCCCATGACTCGCTTCGTGGTCTGCGGAGAGACCTTGATTGATCTCGTTCAATCCGACGCGGGCACCAATGACTCGTTCAGCTCGACATGGCTCGCGCTGTCGGCAGGTGGTCCCATGAACTCGGCAGTGGCGCTGGGAAAGCTTGGTGCGGATACTCACTTTCTAGGCCGGATTTCCCGGGATGCCTTCGGCCGCCAGTTACGCCAGCACATCCTTGAGGCGAACGTCAAGCTGGACCTTTCAACGGAGTCTTCGCAAGCGACCTCGATCGCGGTCGTGAGCCTGGACGCGGAAGGTGTGGCGAGCTACACCTTCCACTTCAACGACACTGCCAACTTCGGCTGGCAGATCGATGACCTTCCGGAGCTGTCGAGCGAGGACTGGCTTCACATCGCCTCGTTGTCGTGCGTGGTGAGTCCGGGCGCGGAGGTGCTGCTCGACTGGATGCGCAGCGTCGAGGCCGGTGTCTCCTATGACATCAACGTCCGGCCTACGGTGATCACCGATCCGGACGCGTACTGGAGCAAGGTGCAGCCTTGGTTGCGTGCGGTCGGCCGGCGCCAGGGCATCGTCAAGGCAAGTGATGAGGACATCAAGTTCCTGGCCAAGGCAGAAGCCGCCGGCGGTGAAAAGGCGGGCGTCGATCCAGTCGAGCTGGCCGGTATTTGGGTGGAGCAGTACGGACTGGGGCTTGCCGTGATCACACTGGGCCCAGGTGGCGGAGTGGCAATCGAGCCGGGCGGAAACATCACTCGGGTGCCCGGTTTTCCCACCAATGTGGTGGATACCGTCGGTGCGGGCGATACGTTCATGGCTGGCTTCCTTGATGGCTACGTCAAGCTTCAGCTCGGAATCGAGGCCTCTCTCGAACGCGGTGCGGCGGCCGCTTCGATTGTCTGTTCCAGGCGTGGGGCCCAGCCGCCGACCTCGGCCGAAGTTGACGATCTGATCGCGGAGCGGACCTGACAACCGAATGGTTCAGCTCGATGCCGTGGTGTTCTGCGGTGACGCTATTCCTGCTGCCATAGTGAGCGCCGCCACCCCCTCCCGAGCACGCTGTTTAGTGGGCGCTGAGCCATCCACCTCGGTGACGTAGAAGGTGTCGATGGCCTGGCCGGCGAGAGTGCTGACATGGGCCGATCGGATCGACAGCCGGACCTCACTGAGGGATCGACCGAGCGCATAAAGGAGCCCGGCACGATCACCTGTCCGTACCTCTATGACAGCCGCGGTGTCGCTGGCATCGGGGACCATTTCCACGTACGGGTTGGAAACCGCGCCGCTGCCGTGGGCACGTGCCTCACGGCGCTGCACCGGAGCCAAGACGCCAGTTTCACCTGCCTGCAAGCGGCTCAACTGCTTGATTAAGTACGCAGTGTCTGGCAGATCAGTCGCCAGCTGCTTGTCGACGCGCCAGGTGTTCACCGCCACGCCCTCGACGGTGTGGAGGACTGCCGATCGCACCTGAACCGAATGGGAGGCAAACAACCCTGCTGTGTCGCTGAAAAGCCCGAGCCTGTCCTTGGCGGCAATCACCAGCTGGACACCGCCTGGCTGGGTGTCCACTCGAATCCGCGGTCTCCCGTCCAGCTGCACAGAACGTGCCAGACCAAGATCAACTAATTGGGTCACGTCCACCCGTGTTGTGTGGTCGACCAACAGCTCTTCTACGTGATCGGCCAGGCTGTTGATCAGCTGGGCTCGCCAGGGCGACCAGGCGGCTGGACCGGCGGCTTTGGCGTCCGCTTCGGTGAGAGAACGCAGCAGGTGCAAGATGTCGGCTCGACCCTGAACGGCCTCGACGAGGGCGTCCAGCGTCGCTGGATCGGCATGATCGCGTTTGGTGGCCAGTCCGGCGAGCGTAAGGTGATTTCTCACCAGGTGCTCGATCAGCTCAGCATCGCTTTGGCCTAGTCCGATCGCCTGAACCGCGTCACGAGCAATCGGTGCTCCGCGGTCCGCGTGGTGTACGCCCGCGCCAGGCAACTTGCCGATGTCATGGAAGAGGCAAGTTAGCAGCAGGATGTCGGGTCGATCGACCCGGGTGAGATGAGGTTGTGCTTCTGCCACCGTTTGCACGAGATGTCGGTCAACGGTGTGTTGATGGACCGGATTGTGCTGAGGGCGGGCGCGAATAGGCTCCCAGCAAGGAATCCACCTGCTGATGCATCCAGCCAGATCGAGGTCTTCCCATACCGGCACGACGTCGGGACCAGCAGACAGCATCTCGAGCAGCGCTTCTCGAGCAGCTTCCGGCCACGGCGTCGTCAGTGCCTGTCCACGCTTGCCGAGGTTGTCAGCCGTCACCGGAGAGAGGATCAGCCCGCGCTGTGCGGCCAGGGCTCCTGCCCGCAAGCCAACGACCGGATCGGCCGCGTTGGTGTCAGGGCCGAGGCCTACTTCCTCGGAGTGGATGATCAACCCGTGATCGGCTCTGATGTAGTCGGGCTTGCGCTCTCGCTTCATGAAAGTGAGCACCCGGCGGGGTGGCAGAGCCTGTCGCGCCGCCCGTACGGTGAGGTCGACGGCGTGCCCGATACGGCGGGCGGCCAGGCTCACCTCACGACGAAGATCATCGGGTTCCCGGTAGCCCAGCCGAGTGGCCACAGCTTCGATTTCACTGAAGATCAAGCGGTCGAGCGTGCGACCGGACGCCAGATGCAATGCGTCCCGAACATCCAGCAGCCGCTCGTACGGTTCGCTGATGCCGACGTGCGGCCGGTCGGTCAGCCAACTGGCTGCAAGCGCCCGCAGCATTGAGACATCGCGGAAGCCGCCGCGTGCCTCCTTCAGGTCTGGCTCCAGGAGATAGGCAGCGTCACCAAAAGTCGCCAGCCGCTCGTCGAGCGATGCCAACAGCTCGGGTAGCCGTTTTCGGGCATTCCCGCGCCAGCTGTCCAAAAGCGCCGTACGGGCACCCTTGGCAAGTTCTGCGTCACCGGTGATCACCCGCAGGTCAAGCAGGCCAACACCTGCGCTCAGCTCGCGTCCGGCGACCTCCGCACACTCCGCAGGTGTGCGTACCGAATGATCAACACGGATTCGCCCGTCCCACAGCGGATACCAGAGATCGTTGGCGAGCTTGTCGATCTTGGTCGATGACTTGCCGTTGTGCAGCAGCACAAGATCGATGTCGGATCGCGGGCCGAGTTCGCGCCGGGCAAGACTTCCGACGGCAGCAAGGGCGGCCCCACTCGCAGGGCCGCCCACTTCCGCATACAGATCGACCAGCGCGGACTCGATGCAGCCGGTGATCAAACGCCGACGATCCGGCCCTGCAGTGGAAGACCACTCAGACCGGATCGCGACGTTGAGACGCTCGCTGGTTAGATCACGCTTCAGAGCGCGTCCAGCCCGCGCTCCCCGGTTCGTACGCGGACGATTTCGTCCACCGGAACCGACCAGACCTTGCCGTCACCGATGCGACCGGTCCGAGCGCTCTTGACCAGGACATCGATGATGTCCTTGGCATCATCGTCGCCCACGAGCACCTCAAGTCTCACCTTGGGCACCAGGTCGACGGTGTACTCCGCTCCCCGGTATACCTCAGTGTGGCCGCGCTGACGTCCAAAGCCGCTTGCCTCGCTGACGGTCATTCCCTCGACACCAAACGATTCGAGTGCGGTCTTTACTTCGTCCAACATATGCGGCTTGATGATCGCTGTTACGAGCTTCATGCGGACACCTCCTGATCATTCTTGCTGTCTGCCTCGACCTGGACCGGGCTCGGTGATGAGCCCGCGTACGACAGGCCGCGCACCCCGGATCCGAGCGTGCCAAGATCGTAGCCAGTCTCAGCGTGTTCGGTCTCATCAACACCAGTCCGCTCTTCCTCTTCGGTAACGCGGAATCCGAGGGTCTTGTGCAGCAGGAAGCCGATGATGAGGGTCACGATTCCGCTGTAGAACAGAACCGAGAATGCCCCCACTGCCTGCCGCCACAGCTGGTCGAACCCGCCCCCGTAGAACAGACCACTGACACCTGCAGGAGCGGCCTCGGTCGCCAGCAGGCCGACCGCCAGGGTGCCCCAGAGACCACCGAAGAGGTGGACGCCAACCACGTCGAGCGAGTCGTCAAAGCCCAGCTTGTACTTCAGTCCGATAGCCAGCGCACAGATCACACCTGCCAGAGCACCGACAATGATCGCGCCGACCGGCGACACCGAGGAGCACGACGGGGTAATGGCGACCAATCCGGCGACGACACCAGACGCGGCACCCAGCGAGGTCGCATGACCGTCACGAATGCGCTCGGTAATCAGCCAACCCAAGGATGCAGCTGCTGTAGCGACCATGGTGTTCACAAAGACTGTCGCCGCGGTTGTGCCGGCCGCGATCGCAGAGCCGGCGTTGAAGCCGAACCAGCCGAACCACAGCAGCCCAGCGCCGATCATGACCAGCGTCAGGTTGTGTGGCCGCATGGGATCGCGCTTCCAGCCCAGCCGCTTGCCAAGGATGATGGCCAGAGCCAGGCCCGCGACACCGGCGTTGATGTGGACCGCAGTGCCACCTGCGAAGTCGATCGCCTTCAAGGTGTTGGCGATCCAGCCGCCTTCGTGCTCCCCAGAAGAGAAGTCGAACACCCAGTGGGCGATGGGGAAGTAGACCAGGGTGCCCCAAATGACCGTGAAGATCATCCAGGTGCTGAACTTGGCGCGATCGGCGATGGCGCCGGAGATCAGCGCGACGGTGATGATCGCGAACACGGCCTGGAAGGCCACGAACGCCATGACCGGGTACACGCCAGTCTGATCGTCAAATGAGACTGAGGTCGTGGCGCCCATCAGGCCCTTTAGACCAAGGTATTGCACGGGGTTGCCGATCAGGCCGAAGCCGATGTCGTCTCCGAAGGCGGTCGAGTAGCCCCAGAGAATCCAGACGACGGCGATCGAGGCGAGCGCCCCGAAGCTCATCATCATCATGTTGAGAACGCTCTTCGCGCGGACCATGCCGCCGTAGAAGAAGGCAAGTCCCGGCGTCATGAGCAGCACCAGCGCTGCTGACGCCAGGAGCCACGCAGTGGTTCCAGTGTCAATCTCGAGTGGAGTCATGATTACTTCTTTCGGTGATGGGGACTGGAAACGGGTGGAGAGCCTCAGGCGGCTGGATCCTGGGACGCCGGAGGTTAAGCAAAACTCTGCTAGCCCTGTGTTGCATCAAACGTGCGTTCGGTTACGCCGACGTCACAGTTGACAAGAAAATGTGACGGCTATGTTTCGGGCTCTCGCTCACGAAACCGGTCTGAAACAACAAGAAATTCGGCCTGATCTGCGTTGTTCGTGACCGGTTTCGGCTCGACAGCGTGCTGGCCTCTACTTTTTTGGCGTGATTCGGCTTGACCGATCGGCTGCTTGTCGGGCGGCCCAGGCGGAGGCGACCATGTCATCAACGCTGTGCCGCATCTGCCAGTCAAGATCACGGGCAGCCAGCTCACCTGTCGCCACGATCCGAGCCGGGTCCCCGGCGCGGCGGGGACGCATCTCCGGGGTGAAATCGATGCCGGTTACACGGGCGACGGCATCCATGATCTGGCGTACCGAGAGCCCGGTTCCGCTGCCGAGGTTGTATACCGGCTGCAGCGGCCGACCTTCCTCCAGCGCCTTCGCCGCGACGACATGTGAGAGCGCTAGGTCGGAGACGTGGACATAATCACGGACTGGAGTGCCGTCCGGGGTGGGGTAGTCCTCGCCATTGACGTACGGCACTTCGCCGCCGACCAGACGCTCGAAGATCAACGGGAAAAGGTTGTGCGGGCTGGTGTCGCGCAGGTCCTCATAGCCGGAGCCAACGACGTTGAAGTATCGCAGGGAGGTGTGGCGCAGGGGCGCGTCGCCAGACGCGGTGGCGCCGCCTTGGTCACGGAGCACCCACTCACCGACCAGCTTGGATTCGCCGTACGGTGACTCTGGCTTGGTCAGATCTTGCTCGCTAACCAGGTCGGTAGCCGGCGTGCCATAAACCGCAGCGCTCGAGGAGAACACGAACAGGGTCACGCCGTTGGCGGCCATCGACTCCAGCAGAGTGACCATGCCGGTGACGTTCTGGGTGTAGGTGTGCAGTGGTTGGCTAACCGAGACGCCCGCGTACTTGAAACCAGCGAGATGGACCACACCTGCGATCTGATGTTCGGTGAAGATCCGGTCGAGCAGTTCGCCTTGCAGGACGCTGCCTTCGTAGAACGGAACGTCGGTTCGAACGAAGCTGCGGTGCCCGGTAGACAAGTCGTCGATCACGACAGCCGGCATGCCTTCGGCGGTGAAGGCGCGTACGACGTGGGAGCCGATGTATCCCGCACCGCCAGTCACCAACCAGGTCATCGGCTCGTACTCCTCTCGCCGCTCAGCGTAGCGGTGTCCGTACTCGCACGTCAGTGATCGTTAGGTCCAGAACCTGTTCAGTTGCGGCGATCGCGTCTGTGAAGAGATCATCGGCCAGCACAGGATGTGGATCAAGCATGGTGACTTCGATATCGGTGCGCCGGCCCTTGGTGATCGTCTTCCAGCTCGCAACCAGTTGACCGTCATAGAGCACCACCGGTGAGAACAGACCATTCACCTTGGCCCAGACCTTTGGAAGCTGTTGTTCGGTCAGGAAGCGAGTGCGGTGTCCTCCGTGATAACCGACCAGCAGCCCGTCGTACTCAGGCAGCAGACGCAGTCCCGGATCCACCGTGCCGCCATGAGGAGGCTCGGCGAGCTCGAGGTAATCCTCATCGTTCGGACCGCGCAGATGGACGACCTCATCGCCAAGACGATGCACAGCCTCATCCACGGCACGCAGTCCGGCACCGAAGAAGAAGGCCAGATCCTCACGGAGCGCGGGGCCGTACGAGCCGAGGTGGATCCGGACCAGGTGGGTCAGCGCCTGTGCGAAATCACACTCAGGCAGATCCGTCAGCAGACTGCTGGCTCGCCGATGGTAGATGTCGGTCCGCTTCTCCCATCGGGTGTCGCGGGGCCGCCGTAACAGTCCGCTATGGCCCCAGATGAGGTTGTCGGAAAGCACATCTGGAACCTGGCCGGCTTCATCGACCTCGCGCTCGGCAAGCCAGCGGCGTACATGCGAGACGATCTCCGACCGCGGTCGCCAGTCTGCAGCAGCGAACTCTTCAATTTCAGCTGCCAGTTGCTCGGGAGTGACCCGCTGCAGCTTGAGCACTTTTCGCAGCTGGTTCGATCGGGTGGCGCGAGCAACGGCATGCAGCCATCCAAACTGCTCGACAGTGCTGGTGTGGACGGTGCCACGGATGTTGCTCGTCTTGACAAGCTGATGCGACTCGAACAACTCGCAGACCGTCTGATAGCGAACGCCGGGCAATCGTGACGAGATGGTCAGGAAGGGTGCTCTTGGCACCTGGGACTGAATCGGCCCGAGCCGTTGGAACAGCTCCAAAACCGCTTCCGGACTAGTTCCAGAGATACTCGGGAATTGCCGGCGCAGCGTACGGCGACGGAGTTCATCGTGACTGAGCCGGCTCACGGGTCTGACGCTAACCGGAGCTGTCACGATCTCACACTGAAAACGCATCGCTGGCGGCCGAAGCCCCAAATCCGCCCGTCACGCTGGCACTCGTGATGCATAACCAGGGGAGGAGTCCCCGCCCGGTGCGCTACCCTGACGGTATGCAACGCCCCGAGGTCATGGACACTGCCCTCCTTACGTAGCCGCGTGGGAAACCCTGCGCGGCAGCCCCTCATGCCCAAAAGGCGAGGGGTTTTTTCATGTCCAGATCGGTAGGCACACGCGATGCACAGCCAAGGAGACGAGACGACATCATGACCAGGCAGAACGAGCGGGCGGAGACTTCCGGGCCGGCCGACACCGCGACCCGGGAGCGTACCGGCTATGACGCCCGCGCTGCCCAGGAGCGGTGGCAGGCGTTCTGGGAGGCAGACAACACCTTCGTGCCTAAGGACGACGGCTCCGCCGAGCGGCGCTACATGCTGGACATGTTCCCCTACCCATCCGGCGATCTGCACATGGGTCACGCGGAGGCCTTCGTGATGGGGGACGTCATCGCGCGCTATCTGAGGCTCAAGGGCTACGACGTACTCCACCCCATTGGCTGGGACTCTTTCGGGTTACCCGCCGAGAACGCTGCGATCGAACGCAACGCGCACCCGGCCGAGTGGACGTACAAGAACATCGAGACTCAGGCCACCTCCTTCCGGCGCTACGGGCTGAGCTTCGACTGGTCTCGGCGGCTGCATACCTCCGATCCGGAGTACTACCGCTGGACCCAGTGGCTGTTTCTGCGATTTCGGGAGCGCGGCCTGGCTTACCGCAAAGCCAGCTACGTCAACTGGTGCCCGAAGGACCAGACGGTGCTGGCCAACGAGCAGGTGATCGCCGGACTGTGCGAACGCTGTGGTTCGGTCGTCACCAAGAGGCAGCTGACCCAGTGGTACTTCAAGATCACCGAATATGCCCAGCGGCTGCTGGATGACATGGATGATCTTGTCGAGGGTTGGCCGGATCGAGTGCTGACCATGCAGCGCAACTGGATCGGTCGTTCCGAGGGCGCGTACGTCGACTTCATGATCGAAAATCGGGCAGAGCCGGTGCGCGTCTTCACTACTCGGCCCGACACCCTGTACGGGGCCACCTTCTTTGTGATTGCACCCGATGCACCGCTGGCAGCCGAGGTCGTCACAGACGAGCAGCGTGCGGCTTATGAGGAATATTTCGAGCAGACCAAGCACGAGACTGAGATCGAGCGGCAGTCCACCGAACGCCCCAAGACCGGCGTCTTCTTGGGCGTACATGCCACGAATCCGGTGAATGGCGAAAAGATCCCGGTCTACGCGGCCGACTACGTGCTGGCCGAATACGGCACCGGGGCGATCATGGCTGTGCCTGCACATGATCAACGTGACTTGGATTTCGCGCTGGCCTTCGAGTTGCCCGTACGAGAAGTGGTCTCCACGGGCGGGCCAGACCCGATCACCTCAGGCATCGCCACGCCGGGCGATGGAACCTACATCAACTCCGACATTTTGAACGGCCTGACCAACAAAGAGGCCGGAGTTCGAGCCATCATCGCCAAGCTGGAGGCGGAAGGCGTTGGCGAGGGCGCGGTGACGTTCCGGTTACGGGACTGGTTGCTGAGTCGGCAGCGCTACTGGGGCTGCCCGATACCGATCATCCACTGCGAGCAATGTGGGGAGGTGCCGGTGCCCGATGATCAGCTACCTGTTGAGCTGCCATACCTGACGGGCACCGATCTCGTCCCCAAGGGAACCTCACCGCTGGCGGCGGCGAGTGACTGGGTCAATGTCGAATGCCCGCAGTGTGGCGGACCGGCCAAGCGTGACTCCGACACGATGGACACCTTTGTGGACTCGTCGTGGTATTTCTTCCGCTACTGCTCGCCCGACTATGAGGATGGGCCGTTCAAACCCGAAGATGTCCGCCGCTGGATGCCGGTAACGCAGTACGTCGGAGGCGTGGAGCATGCCATCCTGCACCTGTTGTACATGCGGTTCTTCACCAAGGTGCTGCACGACATGGGCATGGTGGACTTCGAGGAGCCGATGCGCCGCTTGCTGAACCAGGGCCAAGTCATCAACCAGGGCAAGGCCATGAGCAAGTCCCTGGGCAACGGCGTTGACCTGGGAGTCCAAATCGACGAATTTGGCGTCGACGCGGTGCGGCTGACCGTGGTCTTCGCCGGGCCGCCAGAAGAGGACATCGACTGGGCCGACGTGTCGCCGTCCGGGTCGCTGAAGTTTCTGCAACGGGCGTATCGGCTGGCTGACCAGGTGACCAGCGAGCCAGGCCTTTCCCCTAGCGGGGGCGACCTGGCGTTACGCCGGGAGACTCATCGGCTACTGGCCGACATCGACCAGTCCATCGCTCGGCAGCGGTTCAATGTGGCCGTCGCTCGGATCATGGAGCTGGTCAACGCCACCCGGAAGACGATGGACGGTGATCCCGGTCCGGCGGATCCGGCGGTTCGCGAAGCTGCGGAGGTCGTCACGATCGCGCTGAGTCTGGTGGCGCCGTACGTTGCCGAGGAGATGTGGGAACGGCTGGGACATGACCCATCGGTGGCCAACGCCGCCTGGCCGACGGTTGACTCCAGCCTGCTGGTGACGCAGGCGGTGACCTGTGTGGTGCAGGTCCAAGGCAAGGTACGTGGTCGGCTGGAGGTACCGCCCAGTATCAGTGAGGATGAGTTGCGGTCCCGAGCCTTGGCTGAAGAGTCGGTGGTACGGGCCCTGGCTGGTCGCGACGTGGCCAAGGTGATCATCCGGGCGCCCAAGCTGGTCAGTATTGTGGCGCGCTAACAGCCGCTCACCTGGGTGACCGAAACCTACGTTCACGTAGGTTGCACTCGCTCTGCATAGGTTGCAACCTGTGCAGACCGTTAGGAACCTGTGCAGACCTCGGCTAGTTCAGACGGCACCTGCCAGCGTGGCCAACAGTCCCCGGTGATCGGTGCCCTCGATTGCAAAGCTGGACACCGAGCTGGCCGTCAGATCCTTATTGATCATTACGTGATCAATAGGCAGCAGCGGTGGCAGCGGACCGTCAGCCGGATAGGTGGGAAGCCAGCCGCCTCCAGCGACATCGGTTGCGCTTTTCAGCCCGAGGCGCCGCAAAGCCTGCATCGGTCCATGATCGTCGACGGCATTGAAGTCGCCGGCTACAACCAGCGGCTGATCAAGGTTATCGATCACTGCCTTACGTAGGATTCGATGCTCGTCGCTCCAGCGATCACCGCTGCAGTAGGGGTTGCAAGGGTGTACGGCCATCAGTCGGACACTGCCGACATCTGGGACCCGCACGGTTGTCTCCCACTGCTGAAACGCAGTTCCACCGCCGATCGAGCTGCTATGGCTTAGCGGGAAACGGGAGTAGACCGCGGTATTGAAGGAGCCATCCTTGGGATCTCCCAACGAGTACGGAAACCGCCTGTCCCACCCGAACTGCTTCAGGCTCGTGAGCGCGGCAGGTGTGGCCTCGACCAAGATCACGATATCGGCCTGGCGGGCGCGCTTGGCGACCTGACGAGGGTCGGCTTGACCGTTGAGCATATTGAGGCTCATCAGCCGGAAGTCGCTGGTTGCGGGCGCCCGATGATCATCGACGAACAGCGGTGCCAGCCAGGCGAGATGAAGGGCTGTCAGAGCCGCGACGCCGACAGTGATCGTCGTGAGGATCAGCCGGCGCCTGGCTCGTACCAAGGCCACCAGCAGGCAGCAGAGTGCGACCAGATAGCCGATCAACCCATAGGGAATGAACGCCGCCAGCTGCGCGGCTGGGTCGTCGGTTGGAGGCAGCACTCGCAGGACAGTGGCGATCAATGCCGGGAGAAGTGCAAACGCCGCGATGGTGAAGAGCAGGCCCTGGAACCTGGGACCGGCTGGACGGTTGTCCCACGAGGGTGGCGCGGTTGTTGGCGCCGGAGCTCGCCACGTCCTCGCCGATATGGTCACCGGGCCAGAATGCCCGGCTAGTGCAAGCGGCTATTGAAACGACACGGCCATGACGCTGCGTTTACAGGCTACGGCGCGGTGCATGCGGGTTCCTGCGCATCAGCTGCAGACATTGAGGATGCGGCGGATACTCCGACTCTCGCCGCTCCCTGGTCTCGGTCCAGCCAAGCGCCCTGTAGAAGGCGCGGGCGGCGTGATTGTCGGCCAGCACCCAGCAGTACGCCTCCCGAGCGCCGCCGGCGTAGATCTCCATGCATGCCAACTCGAGCAACGAGGAACCGTAGCCGCGCCGGGTACGGTCTGGCACGATGCCGAGATGATGCACCGTCTCGGCATCGAAGGCGACGTAGCCGACAGGGCCATCGAGGAGCTCCAGAAGATAGGTCTGCATAAGTGGATCACGGAGCACCTGACGCCACCGTCGGGAAACCGCGCTGGTGGGATATGGATACTGCTCCGGCGGAAAGACGTGGGCCAAAGCGCCTTCGCTCGCAGCGCGTTCCAGTTGAGTAAGGAGTCTGCTCTCGTCTGGGCGTGCCCGGCGGATGCGTAGCCCGTTCTCCTCGTTCTGGAACGGGGGATCGTACAGCTCCACAACGTCGAGGAGTTGCCCGGCGATTCGGTCGGCTCTGGTAAGGCGGCCGCGCCGACTGGCGAAATTGGACTTTTGGACGCACCACGCTTCAGCAGCGTCCTCCTGCGAACCGATGAGTAGGCCGTTTTCGCCGGGGGCAATCACGGTGATGTCATTCCACTCGAAACTGTGCCGGCGGAACGGGTTGATGATCTCGACATTCTGCTCGGTGACCCGCAGCCGCGGATGGAAACCGAAGCGCCAGGCGTACAGCAGCGCCAGCATGGTCAGCAAGATCAATAGCGCGGGAAGCCAGAGCGCGCTGCCGTTCTTGTAGATCAGGTACGCCAGAATGGGGATGATGATCCCGGCCGCCAAGGCGAATGCCGAGACCACAAGCAGGGTTACTGGCCCAGCACGCCAGACGCGTTGGGTCTGATCTCTCATTCGGTTTCCGCTTCCTCCTGACACATGCCAGGGATCCCCGAGGTCTGCTACCGGGCAGTTGGCCACGTCTTACGCTGAGCAGATGGCTGGCGTCGCAGTGGTGACAGACTCTACGTCTTCCCTCGATCCAGCTGCCGCTGCCCGCGCGGACGTCTCGATCATTCCACTGCAGGTTGTGGTCGACGACATCAGCCGTCCAGAATCAGAAGTATGGCCGCGTGATGTGGCAGGTGCATTGCGCGCGGGTCGGCAAGTGAGCACGTCGCGGCCCACTCCAGAGGTGATCGGGAACACCTACGCCGAGCTTGCCGCGGCCGGATACGACGCCATCGTCTCGGTTCACCTCAGTAGCAAGATCTCCGGGACATGCGGTGCGGCGCAAGTTGCCGCCGCCTCAGTTGGCATCCCGATCATCGTGGTGGACAGCATGACGTTGGCGATGGCAGCCGGGTTTGCGGTGTTGAGGGGGGCTGCGATGGCGCGCTCAGGCGCTGCTGCGCAGGAGGTTGCCGCGAGCGTACGCCGGCGGGCCGCTGCCGCGACCACGTATTTCTACGTCGACAGCTTGGAGTATTTGAGGCGCGGTGGCCGTATCGGTACAGCGGCGGCAATGGTGGGTTCGGCCCTTGCTGTGAAGCCGCTGCTGACCGTGACTGAGGGCGAGATTCGACCATGCGAGCGGGTCAGGACCGAATCGAAGGCACTCACGCGGCTGGAGGAGCTGAGCCTCGAGGCGCTGGCGAGAGTTGCAGACCGCAACGGCGCCGTCGATATCGCGGTGCATCATCTCGATAACACCGAGGGCGCACGGCGGTTGGTCAAACGGCTGAACCGCCGGATACCCGCGGCTGAGATCGTGATTTCCGAGGTGAGCGCCGTGCTTGGAGTTCATGTCGGTCCTGGCACCTTAGGGATCGTCGTATCGCCGCGCGTCTGAGTCACCAGCTCGGCACCTCGTCATAGATTTCATCCCCAGACCAGACGGTGCATAAAGCGCTGTCCACAGATCCTGGAGCAGCCGCACAAAGCCGAGTTGCTTCCTTAGCTTCCCAACATGGGATCTCGGCAGAAGACGGATCTTGAGTTGGCTCGACTGATCAGTGATCGGCTGGCGCTGCTCTTGACCGAGCAGGCGCCACGAAGAGCACGCGGCCCAGGACTTATGCAGGCCGAGGAGACCGCTGGGTTTCCCGCAGAGTCGGTGACAGCCAGCGCCCACCAGGGAGGAGAGCCGCAAACTGAACCGTTGGTGGATGAACTGCCGAGGCAGCGATTGGGCCGAATGCATGTCAAGGTGATCTGTGCCTTGCTGGCACTGGGTCTGATAACAGCCGGATGGCTACTGGTGCGGGCGCGGCCAGTCGCAGTCGCCAGTGCCGGTGAGGTCGTTACAGTAGCTCCTCCGGTACAGACTCCAGCCTCAGCGACACCCTCGACAGCCAAGAGCGCTTCGAAGATCGTCGTGCATGTTCTCGGTGCAGTGCGTCGCCCCGGTCTGGTCAGGTTGCCCGAGAATGCCAGGGTCCAGGACGCGATCGACGCCGCTGGCGGACTGACTCATCGAGCAAATCCCGGCGAGCTCAACCTGGCTCAAGTACTCAGCGATGGCCAGCAAATCATGATCGGCACCACACGTGACCCGGCCGGGGAGGTGCGAGAACAGCCGGGCTCCAGTACCGGTAGTGGTTCCGCCGCCTCGGGGGCACTCGATCTGAACCGTGCTAGCCAGACACAGCTTGAGGAACTACCCGGAGTCGGCCCGGTGATAGCCCAGTCGATTCTCAGTTGGCGAGAGCAGCATGGCCGGTTCACAAGGGTCGAGGAACTGCAGGAGGTGGACGGCATCGGACCGAAGACGTACGCCCAGATAGCCCCGCACGTGCGCGTGTGAACACCTGGCTACGACGGCTGATGGCTGCGGTGCACGCCGCAACTCGCGAACTAATTGTTCGGCACTGGAAGCGTCGTCAGCCTGCGGACGCGCCAACAACCGCTCATTCGCCGGATCTGCGAATGGTCCCGGTTGCCGCCGCAGCGTGGGGAGCCGCCTGGGTTGCGACTTCGGAAGCACCAGCAGGCCTTGCAATCGTCGCCGGTGGCATCTCAGTGGGCTTGGTTGGCGCAGCTTTACGACGCTCAGCCACGGTGCTTGCCGTCATCATCGTCATCACCGTGATCGTTGGGGTCGGCTTGATCGACATGTATCGACTGCGTCATGGGCCGGTGGCGACGTTGGCAAGGCATGGAGCGGCCGTATCGGCCGATGTCGAGATACGGGCGGATCCCGATCTGGTGGACGCAAGTGCGGCAGCGCCTGGTGCGGCCGTCATGAAGGTTGTGACCATCCGGCTTGAGGGCCGGGGTGGCTCTTGGCTCGTCCGGGCGCCCGTGCTGCTCGTCGTGAGTGGTCCGCAGCTCCAAGATTGGCTTCAGATTCCCGTCGGCGTGGAGCTTGCCGTTGACGGACGACTGCAAGCACCCGATCGCGGATCGGATCTGGCAGCCGTGCTCAGGGTACGTGGCTCACCAGTCATCGTCAGGCAACCCGCAGCCGGACTCCGCATGGTTGAAAAGGTACGTGCGGGACTGCGGCAATCCGTTGCTAATCGTCGCGCCGAGCCACGTGCGCTGGTCCCTGCCTTGGTTCTCGGCGATACCTCACGTCTCGACGAGGGGTTGAGCGAGGACTTCAAATCGGTAGGCCTAACTCATTTGACGGCCGTTTCCGGCGCGAACCTCACGCTGCTGCTGGCATTTCTGCTCACTGCTGCCCGCTGGGTCGGGGTCCGAGGCTTGAACCTGCGCATTGTCGGTTTCGCGGGAGTGATCATCTTTGTGGCCTTGTGTCGTACCGAGCCCAGCGTGCTGCGGGCTGCCGCGATGGGTCTGGTCGCATTGGCGGCACTGGGATCAGGCAGCCGCGCAGCCGGAGTACGCAATCTTGCGGTCGCCAGCACGCTGCTGTTGCTGCTGGATCCGTTCCTCAGCCGGTCAATTGGCTTCACGCTGTCGGTTCTCGCCTCCGCCGGTATCGTCTGGTGGGCTCGGCGTTGGACTGTGATCATCAGTCGCTGGCTGCCGTTGATCATCGCCGAGTCGATTGCTGTGCCACTTGCAGCTCAGATTGCCACCACTCCTGTGCTGGCGGCGCTTTCAGGACGGGTGAGCATGTCGGGCCTGATCGCGAACGCGCTGGCAGGCCCGTTTGTGGGACCAGCGACGGTACTCGGATTTGCCGCCGCAGCCGGTTCGCTGATCAGCGAACCACTTGCTGCTGTCCTCGGCTTCGGTGCAGCGTGGGCTGCTCAGATGATCATTTGGGTTGCCCGGATCGGCTCGCAACTGCCCGGTTCGGAATGGCATCTACCAGTGACGCCGCTCACGCTGATCTGGCTAAGTGTCAGTTCCCTGGTAGTCGGCCTGTCAATGGCCTACGTTCTGGCACGCGTGTGGCTGTCACTGCTGCTCTCCGGCATCATGATCATCTGCTTGTGCGGGCCGCCGCGCCAGCCTGGCTGGCCGCCTCGAGATTGGCTCTTGGTTGCCTGTGACGTCGGTCAAGGCGACGGTCTGGTCATCAAAACCGGCGACAGGAGTGCCATCGTCGTCGACAGTGGCCCCGCACCTGCCGCCATGCGTGGTTGCCTGGACAGGCTGCGGATCAGACGAGTGCCGTTACTGATCATTACTCACTTTCACGCCGACCACGTCGATGGTCTGATCGGCGTAATGCAGCGCCGCCAGGTGGGTCAGCTATGGGTCAGCCCGCTGGCACCGCCAAGTCCTCTGACCGCGATGGTCAGGCAGCAGGCGGTGCAACGCGGGATTTCGCTGAATGCACCGTTGCCGGGTACGCGGGCCACAGTGGGCCAGGCCGAACTCCAAGTACTTGGACCTGTGAACCATGTGACAGCCGATCAGGGTGAGTCCTCCAAGCAGAATGACAGCAGCCTGGTGATCATGGTGAAGACGGCCGGCGTACGGCTGCTGCTCACCGGTGATGTGGAACCGCCGGGTCAGCAGGCGATTGTGAGCGCACGAGTGGATCTGCACGCCGACGTGATCAAGATTCCGCACCACGGTTCGGCGCAGCAGGATCCGGCGTTCATCGCCGGAACCCATGCCCGACTCGCAATCGCAAGCGCCGGCCTCCACAACGACTACGGTCATCCCGCACCCAGTACGGTTCAGCTCGTCCGATCACTTGGTATGACGCTGCTCAGAACCGATCAGAACGGCTCGATCGCGGTGCGCTTGCAGCACGGTCGACTGGCCGCGGTGACGTCTCGCTAGCTCACCGCCATCGGAAATCGGAGCGGCCCGCGCAGCGTTGTGCCGGGGGGCATCGTGATCGGGCCAGTCTGCCGAATCTTTGGGAACCGCTCTGCTAGCGCCCGGAACGCTCGGGTCAGCTCCAAGCGTGCCAGCGGTGAGCCGAGGCAGTAGTGAATGCCGCCTGAGAACGCCAGATGTTCAGCAGGAGACTCGCGCATGATGTCGAAGCGGTCGGGTTCGGGATAGACCTCAGGATCTCGGTTCGCCGCCGCCAGCAACGTGAGCACCCACTGGTTTGTCTCCAGTGCTACACCACCAAGCTCGACAGGTTCATTCGCTACTCGCGCGGTCAGCTGAACGGGCGGTTCGAAGCGGAGTACCTCTTCGGTCACCGCGGCTGCCCGACTCGGGTCCGCTACCAGCCGCTCCCACTGCTCACGGTCGGCCAGCAACCAATGCATGCCATTGCCGATCGCGTTAACAGTGGTCTCGAAGCCGGCGACCAGAAGGAGCCGGACCAGTGCAGCGAGTTCCGATGGTGTGATCGCGCGGCCTTGCTCGGCAACGAGCGCAGATACCAGATCATCACCCGGCTCGGCTGCGCGTTCTTCGAGCAGCTGGGAAAAAATGCTCCGGAGTTCAGCGTCTGCGGCCGCTAGGATGCGCGCCTGGCCGAGCGACCAGATTCCATCCAGGGCTCGGGAAATTGTTGAGCCGAGTCGCCGAAATCGCTCGGGATCATTTGGCAGGCCAAGGAGATGGGTCACAACTGCAATCGGCAGCGGTGAGGCAAACGATGACATCAAGTCGAACTCCTGCTGGCGTTCACATTCGTCAAGTAGTCGGTCGATGGCGTGATCGACCAAGCCTGCGTAATCAGCCATGCGCCGTGGCGTGAAGGCCGGCGCGGCGAGCCTGCGGATCCGGGTGTGGTCAGGCGGGTTGAGTTCGAGCAACGACAAGTCGAGTCCCGCCTGGCTCCCGAGGTCGTCGCTTCCGTCTTCTTGGCTTACCCCGAACTTCCGACTCCGCAGCACCTCATTGCACAGCCGATGGCTGGTGGTGCTGTAGTTCCCCAGCCGGGTTGGCAGCATTGGTCCGCGGGCACGCATCTCTGCATAGATCTCGTAAGGATCGGTATGGCCGTTCGGCAGGTTCAGGCGGCTGAAAAGGTCACCTCGAACATGTGCCCAGTACAGCACCAGCGCCCGCTCGCGATACATGCCGCCCAGGAACCTGGCGGCCTGGAGGGCCTTTGTCGCCGTGCTCATGGCAACTGCCTGATGATCAAGGCCCGGTGGTCGGGTTGACGCGAATCGTCTGGCCGTGGCAGGTCACCACGACCTCAGGCGAGATTTCGCCTTCGGTGATGTGGCCCTCAGCGGGATTGTCACCACCTGGCACGTTGGCGAAGCGGACACCCATAGGCATCCCATGCCCGCAGCTATAGCGCCAAAGCTGGGCACTGTCGGTGAGACCGATGCCAAGCAGATCATCGGCGTTGACATCGAATCGACCACTGCCGGCGACGACGAGGACATCGCCGTACTGGGCTGCGACGATCCGCCCTGAGATCTTTGCACCGTCCGGCGTGTGGGCGACCCCCGGCGACAGCGATACTGGGAGGTTGTGGGTCGACAGCTGCTGATAGCCAGAGTAGGCCGTCACGGTCTGGCAAGTAAAACCGCTGATCACTAGGGTTTTCGCTGGTTCCCTCTGGGTGGAGACGGTGGTGGGCTGATCGAGGATCCAGGCACCACAGTTGAAGTGCACTTCATCAACGGGGCTCGCATAGGTCAACTCGGCCACCCGCTTGTTGGCCTGGGTCGTTGCCGGCCATCCGATCGCGGCGGTAATGATCAAGATGCCGATCACGATAAGAGCTCGGCCGACGAACGCCATCTGACGCCGCGGCGGCCATGCTTGGTAAGCGACCCAGACGGCGGCTCCCACCAGGAGGCCGACGAAGTAGAGCAACGCTGTGCTGGACGTCCACAAGGCGGCAAGCCGCAGCGCCACGGTGTTGTCTTGAAGCCTGGCAGCGGCGTCGCGCATCGCCGGAGCGAAAAGCCAACGCCCAATTGCGATTGGCGCTAGGGCGACGATCGCGTACGCGATGAGGAGTGGCAGGCCACTGTGCCAGGTCTTGGGCGGCAACGGCCCGAGGTTGCCGAGGAACCCGTGAAGGGCGGCGTAGCCAGCACTGAAGACCCAGATAACCAACAGCAACACGCCGATCAATGACGACGACAGGCTGCCCCGTACGGCCAGGCCGATGACGATTGCCAGCGCGGCCACCAGGCCCAGGGCCGCGGGAGCCAGCATCGCGGTCCGGCCGAGCCAGTGCCGCGTACGCGATAACCAGAACAGGGCAAAGGCGCAGACCAGCAGCACCAATGCTGGTAGTCCCCACTGACCGTTCTGCGCTTCAACCTGAGGTTGGCCCTCACTGGTGAGGGCAACTGAGGCCAGCGGGGCCAGCTGTGTGAGCCACAGTTGGTTGGCAGGAAACGCGCTGACCTCGGGAATCCAGTAGTTGATGAAGAAGACCCATTGGGCTCCGAGGGAAATGATCAGTGGGATGGTGGCGGCTTGCCTGATCTTTCGGGAGTCCTCAGCTCCCTCAGGCGAAGCGGGCCCAAGCGAACCCACGTCGGGTCGCGTCGCCAGCGGGTTGGTGTAGGCGATCTTGCTCACGACGGGGGCCCGCTCATGATCTCGATTACCCGGTGGTGTCGGCCGCCACGAATTCGACCCGCTCATGGGGAACGAGTCGCCGCAAGGCCTCGCGATCAGGTTGGCTGCCAACAGACAGTCCGCGCGCGCGCTCCTCGGCCGATCGCAATGCCTGATCAACACCGATGCGCAGCACGGAGTCCTCATCGAAGGATCGCACCGAGATCAGCCGTCCCGGGCTGCCGTCGACCTGCTTGAACCAAGCGCGAACCAGATCCTCATAGGAATCCACCACAGCGGCGACAACATGCAGGTTGCGATCTTCGTAATAGTTGCCAAAGGCTTCCCGTATCCGACTTCCTTCGTAGGCGCCCGGCTCACGATCTACCACGGCAATGACGGTGGCTGAATTGCCGACCTTGGCGCCGGCAATTCCTCGAACCTCCGGCTCAGCGTGGTGCCGCCAGATTCGCCGCAGACGTACATCCATGCTCAGTTCCATAACCGATGAAGCCGGCGCAGTACGTGGGATCGGCACCGGTAACGGCCTGGGAGCCGACAGTGGCGGCTCCACCTTGGGCGACTTCGTCTGCGGAATGGGCACCGAGATCGGGCCGTCCTTTGGCCAAGTGATGTCACGGACATCGAAGTCCCGCCGCACCAGGGCGCCGCCGGCGAAGGACCTTGGCAGCCAGCGTTCGGCCAGCTCCTGTTGCACCGTTGGGCGACGCAGATCGGGGAGTCGGTTCATCTTGACCGCGGCGTGCATCCCCATCACCACATCGGTCTCGACCCGCTGCAGCAGATATGCCTCAAGTTCGGTCCCGAACTCGGCCGCCAAGGCAGCAACAGAGGCATACCTGTCGCGATCCGACAGCTGCACAGTGACCCGGACCATGCACTTCTCGATGTCATGGCCATCCATGGTGACAAGGTGGTCGACCGTTACGTCCAGCTCTACAGGCCCTGTGTTGACAGCGAGCACCTGAACGGGACGTAGCGACGGAAGTAGGCCTGGCGTCAGGTACTCACCGGGAAACTTCAGGCGCGGCGGGCTGTCCTGCTCGAACAGGACCACAACGGTGTTCGGCTGGACAGTCACCATGCGGTCTAGCGGATGGGGCTCCCCGGTGAGCTTCATGCCAAGCGCAGGCTCCTCCAGGGGACCACTTTCCGGCTCCGCCAGGGCAGTCGGCAGCTGCCGATCAGAAACCACTACCCGACCGAACAGTGAGGTCCACAACTTGCCGACCACCTACGCCCCTTTCGCCTCATATCCAGTGTCTCGCTCATGTATATCAACACCAGTCATAGGCAGACGCGAATCTGTTTTTGTGTTGCGGACAGAACATCACGCGCAATCTCGAGGCCAGCTGTCCGCTGGGGCTGGCATGCTGTGCTGCGTGGTAGCAGCGAAATCTCCTTTCGGTCGGCTGGTCCTGGTGAGCGGGCCAGAGTCGCTACTGGCAGACCGAGCTGTTGCTTCGCTGCTTAAAAGCATGCGATCAGAATCGCCTGATGTCGAGATTTCGGAGATAGAGGCTGCCGGGCTTGATGTTGGCAAGCTCACCGAAATCACTGGCCCGTCGCTGTTTTCCAGCCGTCGTGCTGCAGTAATCAATGATCTGGAAAACCTTGCCCCAGAGCTGGATGTTGAGCTGCTGAATCTAGCGGCTGCGCAGATAACTGATCTTGCCGTGATCCTCCTACATCGCGGTGGACAAAAAGGCAGAGGGCTGCTCGGCAGGCTGAAATCAGCTGGCGCTGACGTTATTGATTGCCCGGCCGTAAAGACCTGGGAGCTGCCGCAGTTCGTGTCCAGGGAAGCAAAGCGGGTCGGTAGCTCGATCGATGCTGGTGCGGCATCAGCGCTGGTTGACGCCGTTGGCCACGACTTACGGACGCTGGCCGCGGCTGTCACGCAGCTCGTGTCCGATGGAGAGGGTGGTCCGATCACTGCCGATCAGGTTCGTCGTTACTTCGGTGGCCGCGCCGAGGTGACGAGTTTTGCTGTTGCCGATGCCACGTTGTCGGGACGCACCGGCGTGGCAATGGAGCAACTCCGCTGGGCGTTGGCAACCGGTGTCGCTCCAGTATTGATCACCAGTGCACTGGCATCGGGGGTTCGAGGGCTTGGCAAGCTGATCACTGCCGGCGGCGGACAACGTGAAGCAGACCTAGCACGTGAGGTCGGAGTGCCGCCCTGGAAGCTTAAGTCAATGCGCTCCCAAGCGCGCGGCTGGAATCAAGGGAGTCTGGCTAAAGCGTTGACGGCCGTCGCAGTAGCCGATGCCGACATCAAGGGTGCGGCTGATGATGCCGCGTTTGCGCTGGAGCGAGCCGTGCTTAGCGTTTCCCGGCTGCGGCAGTAGATCTTTTCTGAGTTGCCGGCGAGCGCTTCTTGCCGGAAGGATCCAAACGCGCCGACTTGGCAGCGATTGCCGATTTGCGATTGGCCGCCTGGTTCTTGTGGATGATGCCCTTCGATGCTGCCTTGTCCAAGGCGCGGGACGCGGCGTGCGCCAATTCGGTCGCCTTAGCCGTGTCACCAGCGTCCGCTGCTTCGCGGAACCGACGAATCGATGTCTTCAGCGCCGACTTCGTCGCCTTGTTACGCTGACGAGCCGTCTCGTTGGTCTTGATTCGTTTGAGCTGGGACTTGATGTTCGCCACGACAGGCCTCTGGAACTCCTCTGAGATGTATTTGGGGCGCTGCTGTGCAAGCGCGACGGACCACGGTACCAGCGGTCACATGAGCGGGCCAAATTCGCGATAGCAGGTGAGGATGTCTGTTGTGAGTCCCGTGTCCGCGCCGCCGCCTGGCCGCACTGACCCATCGATCATCCGCAATTTCTGCATCATCGCGCACATCGATCATGGCAAGTCCACCTTGGCCGACCGGATGCTGCAGCTGACGGGTGTCGTCGATGAGCGGTCCATGCGTGCCCAGTACCTCGACCGGATGGAGATCGAGCGGGAACGCGGTATCACCATAAAGTCGCAGGCAGTCCGGATGCCGTGGCGGCTTCACCATCGATCCGACAACCGGCCCGGCGACCGGGCTGCCGGTGAGACGTACGTGCTGAACATGATCGACACGCCTGGCCATGTCGACTTTACTTACGAGGTCTCCCGATCCCTGGCCGCTTGCGAGGGTGCCGTACTGCTCGTCGATGCCGCACAGGGCATTGAGGCGCAGACACTCGCCAACCTCTACCTGGCTATTGACGCCGACCTACACGTCATTCCAGTGCTGAACAAGATCGACTTGCCGAGCGCCCAGCCGGACAAGTACGCGGCTGAGTTGGCCAAGATCGTTGGTTGCGATACAGATGAGGTGCTCCGAGTGTCGGCGAAGACGGGGGAGGGCGTGGCGCAGCTGCTGGATGAGATCGTTGCCCAAATTCCTGCACCGGTTGGTGATTCCGCTGCGCCGGCCAGGGCGTTGATCTTCGACTCTGTCTACGACACTTACCGAGGAGTCGTCACCTACGTACGTGTCGTGGACGGGGCGCTGTCGCACCGTGAGCGGGTATTGATGATGTCCACCAAGGCCGCGCACGAGACGTTGGAAGTAGGTGTCATCTCTCCCGAACCAACCAAGGCGTCGTCACTCGGAGTGGGCGAGGTCGGCTACTTGATCACCGGCGTGAAGGACGTCCGGCAGTCTCGGGTAGGCGACACGGTTACCTCGCTCAACAGGCCGGCCTCGCACGATCTTGGTGGCTATCGGCCTCCGAAGCCGATGGTCTTCGCCGGCTTGTACCCGATCGACGGTGCTGACTATCCCGACTTCCGGGAGGCTTTGGACAAGCTGCAGCTCAACGATGCCGCCTTGAGCTATGAACCGGAAACCTCTGGTGCGCTCGGTTTCGGATTCCGGATCGGCTTCCTCGGCCTGCTGCACATGGAGATCGTTCGGGAGCGTCTGGAGCGGGAATTTGATCTTGATCTGATTTCCACTGCTCCAAACGTGGTCTACCGCGTGATCATGGAAGACGGCACCGAACATGAGGTGACGAATCCATCCGAATATCCGACCGGCGGCAAGATCGCCGAGGTGTACGAGCCGGTCGTCAAGGCAACCATCCTGGCTCCAGCAACCTATATCGGCACCATCCTGGAGCTGTGCCAGAACCGTCGCGGCACCCAGCACGGGATGGACTACCTTTCCGATGACCGAGTCGAGATCCGTTATACGTTGCCGTTGGCCGAGATCGTCTTTGATTTCTTCGATGCGCTCAAGTCGCGGACGAGGGGTTACGCCAGTTTGGACTACGAGCCCTCCGGTGAACAGCCCGCTGATCTGGTCAAGGTCGACATCTTGCTGCAGGGTGAGCCGGTCGACGCCTTTTCCGCCATCGTCCATAAAGACAAGGCCTATTCCTATGGCGTCACTATGACTGCCAAATTGAAAGAACTCATCCCGCGACAGCAATTCGAGGTTCCAGTGCAGGCGGCAGTGGGATCACGGGTGATCGCACGCGAGACTATTCGAGCCGTCCGCAAGGATGTCCTGGCCAAGTGCTACGGCGGAGACATCACTCGGAAGCGCAAGCTGCTGGAGAAACAGAAGGAAGGCAAGAAGCGGATGAAGATGGTCGGCAGGGTTGAAGTGCCACCGGAAGCGTTCGTCGCCGCTCTGTCTGGTGGAGCCGAGACAGCGAGGAGCGACAAGAAATAGGCCTGTGCGAGGATTTCTTGTCGCAAAGCAGGCGCCAGCGAAGGGGTGGGTTAAAGGTGTGGACGCTGCAATTCTCCGAGTACGGCGGACCTGAAGTGATCAAGTTGGGTGAGGCGCCGGAGCCACATGCCGGACCTGGCCAGATTCGCATTTTGGTAAAAGCTGCAAGCGTCAATGGGGCTGACTGGAAGTACCGGTCGGGCATCTACGCGCAAAACAAGCCGCTGAAAGATACCGGTTATCTGGGGTACGACGCCGCTGGGGTTGTCGATGAAGTCGGAGATGGGGTGACCGGTGTTGCAATCGGCGACGATGTGTTTGGCCTAGGGAAAGGCACACAAGCTCAATACGCGGTCCTCGATTCGTGGGCCCAGAAGCCGGCCTCGGTGGACTGGGCGGTTGCTGCAGCAGCAGGTGTCGTTGCTGAGACCGCTGAGCGGGCGCTTCGACTGCTAGGTGTAGATGAAGGGGACACTCTCTTCATCGACGGTGGGGCTGGCGGGGTCGGTTCGACGACGGCTCAATTAGCAAAGGCAAGGGGGGCCACGGTCATCGCATCAGCGAGTGCGGGCCGCCAGGACTACCTCCGCGAAATCGGGGTCATCCCAGTCATTTACGGCGAGGGCATGGTCGAGCGAGTGCGGGCTCTGCACGCCGAGAAGATCGACGCAGTGCTCGACACCGTCGGCAAGAGTCCGATTGAGGATCTGATCAGCCTCGCTCCCGAGCCGTCTCAGGTCGTCTCGATTGCCAACTTCGGGGCCGCAGCTGCAGGGGCGCGGACTACGGGCGGCGGAAGCGACAGCGAACCGATGAAGGCCCTGTCCGAGGCTGCCGACCTGCTAGAGCAAGGCAAGCTGGTGATCAAGATACAGACGTTTCCCTTCGAACGAGCCGCGGAGGCGCACCAGATCATCCAGAGCGGTCATGCTCAGGCGAAGCTCGTCCTAGTCCCTTAATCCATCTACGCCGACTTGTCAGACTCCAGTTGACCGATAGCTCAATTGGAGTCTGACAAGTCGGCGACCCGCACTAGCCTCGGAGGCATGCCGTCAGCCCTGCCTGCGGGCCAATCTGCGCCACGCGATGGCTCGCTGCCGGAGCTGGCATTGCATGAGATCCCGCGCCGGCCCTTCGGCATCTACATCCATGTGCCGTTTTGCACCACACGCTGCGGTTACTGCGACTTCAACACCTATACTGCCGCCGAGCTCGGTTCGGAGCCTGGGGCAAGCCGTGGGGGGTACGTTGAGGCCGCGATCCAAGAGCTCGATCTGGCTGCTCGCGTGCTTGGTCCGGAGACACCCCAGATATCGACGATCTTCGTCGGCGGCGGCACTCCGACGGTGTTACCCCCAGATGATCTTGGTCGATTGATTACGGCGATACGCGGGCGCTTCGGCCTACTCGAGGACGCCGAGGTAACCACCGAGTCCAATCCGGAGTCCGTCGATGCCGCGAGCCTATACAGGCTCAGGGAGCTCGGCTTCAACCGGATCTCGTTCGGCATGCAATCTGTCGTGCCCCACGTACTCGCCACACTCGACCGGGTGCACTCGCCGGGCCGCCCGCAGCAAGCGATCGCCGAATCAAAGTCAGCCGGATTCGCCAATACCAGCCTGGACCTGATCTATGGCACGCCGGGGGAGTCGCAGGCTGACTGGCAGGCCAGCCTCGGTGCAGCGATTGCCGCCGCTCCGGAACACATCAGCGCATATGCATTGATAGTGGAGGAAGGCACTCGGTTGGCAGCTCGTATTCGACGCGGTGAGCTGCCGCCGCCCGACGATGATGATCTTGCCGACAAGTATTTGATCGCGGATGAGCGCCTCGGGGCCGCCGGCTACACCGCGTACGAGGTGAGCAACTGGGCTACCAGTAGCGCGACGCGCTGCCGGCACAACCTGGGCTATTGGCGCAGCTATCACTGGTGGGGCATTGGGCCGGGCGCCCATAGCCACATCGGCGGCGTGCGGTGGTGGAACGTCAAACATCCGCGGGCGTACGCGTCCCGGCTTGCCGAAGGCTTATCGCCGGCGTACGCGCGTGAGGTCCTGACACCTGAGGAGAGGCGAGTGGAGCGCATCCTGCTGGAGCTCCGCCTCACCGATGGGCTTGCCACATCGCTGCTTACCAGCACCGAGCGCGGTCGTCTTGCCGATCTTCGCACTCGCGGCGTAGCGGATGTCGAGGACGGCAACTTGATCTTGACGCGGACGGGCCGGCTGCTTGTTGATGGCGTGATTCGCGAGTTGGTGGATTGAATCGGCAGGTCTCCATCAACGCTTACGCGCAGGTCCCGTGGTGCCGCGGCTGATCAAGCTGATGGGCAACAGCACCTGGCGAGGCTGCCTATCGGGATCAATGAGCAATCGCCCGACGTGTTGCCCCTTCTCGCGTATCGGCTGATGAACCGTGGTGAGGTTGGCAGCCTGCGCCGCAGTGATGTCGTCGAAGCCGCACACCGACAGGTCGGTGGGGATCTGAAGCCCCTGACGTTCCACCTCCTGGAGCGCCCCGAGCGCCAATACATCGCTCAGCGCGACGATTGCCGTCGGAATTCGATCACGATCAAGGAGCCACGACGTGGCGGTGGCGCCGGATTCGATTGAGTTGTGACCACCAGAGATGATCATGGCTTCGCCGGCGATCGCTTGCCGTAGGCCGGCGACCCGAGCGGCATAGTCCAAATAGCCGAGTCCAGACTCGTCCAGGCATTGTGCTCGGCTGCCGGCTGGTTGGTTCGTCTCAACTAGTACCGCGATGTCGTGGTGGCCCAAGCCGGAAAGGTGTTCGCCAACCATGACGCCGCCGGCGAAGTCGTCGATCGCCACCCAGCTCGACTCGGGATTACGGCTGATGTCGGTAGTCACCAGCCGGATCCCGCGTGCTCGGGCAACCATCGCCGCCGGGTGGTCTGTTGGCAGAGAATGAATGGCCAAAGCATCAATATTGGCGTTCCTGACCGCGGTCAGCTCACGATCGTCCGTGCCGCTGGGGATCGGCCCTGCATCGATCCGTCTTGCCAGTGGCATCAGCACGATGCTGATCCCGTGCTCCTCAACAACTTCACTGAGGCCGGTCAGGAACTCGACGGCAAAAGGGTCAGAAAACGCGTACGAGAGTCGCTCGGAAAGCAGCACCCCGACGGCCTCGGCTCGACCAATTCGCAAAGTGCGCCCGGCTGCGTCGGGGCCCGGATAGCCCAGCTCTTTTGCGGTCGCCAGGATCCGCTCGCGTAGTTCAACGGACAGCTGATCTGGACGGTTATATGCGTTGGAGATCGTTGCCGGTGAGACGCCGACGGCAGCGGCGAGCGTCTTGACGGTCATACGCGCCATCGGATCCCTGGCCTCTGACTAGTCCACTGAATCGTTCTAGTCAGCCTACTGCCCGGAATTCGGAGTCACTCGCCCGACGCTCGCAGCAAGTTAGAGCGGTCTGCTCAGAGGCGCTTCTTCTTGCCTTTTATGTCCCAGTCATCGCTTCCTGGAGTCCAGTTCAAGACACTGGCACGCTCCATGAACTCATCAGTGGTGATGTCACCGCGCGCGAATCGCTCGGCCAGGATCTTCCTGGCCTCACTCTCCGGCGACCTACTACCGGCCAATGATTGAGGGCCGAACTGGCCGTGCCGGACCAGGAAGAACACCAGAGTGCCCAGCACGAGCAGCATGAACAGGAAGAACATCAGACCTCCTAAAAAGGGTGCGAAAGGCGGCACCGCGCCGCTTGCGAAAGTCGAAGAGGGCTCACCGGCTGCCGGCAGAGGGCCGTGATGGTGGTGATGACCGAAGCCGCCCTCCAGTGGGATCAGTAGTGGGGTGGTCATGAATCCATTGTGCGGGCGAGAGTCCAGATGAGCATCCGTCGGAAAGCGGCTCTTTGGCTACGTTCAGTGACGTAGTCGGAATACCGTTCTGGAGCGATGTGCCGCCCCCGCCGCAGGTCTAGTGTCGAGAGACACCGCACCGGGATCGAGTGAGAGCGGTACTGCAGCGAAGAGATCGAGGAGGAACCATGCGGGTCCAGGCCCGGCGTGCCCTCGTCATCGACTCCGCAATTGGGCTGATCTTGGCCTTGACCAGCTGGATGGCCTCCTTCTACGTCTGGAACCGCGCAGAATTCCAGGGCCCCCCCGAAGTCAATGCCACTCCGTGGCGGCACGGACCACCCGGTCGCATGATCAGCACCGTTGAGTCTTCTCCGTGGGTGCTGCCTGCTGTCATTGTTCTGGGGTTCGGCGTCGCAGTAAGACGTGTCTGGCCCCGCACTGCCTTCGTCTTGACAGTGGTAGGCGTCGGCACTTATTTGGCAATGGGTGCGACGTTCGGGCCGATCTTCTTGGCCCCTGCCCTTGGCGTCTACGCGATGGCGAGTGGCACCCGTCTCTTCGCCGAGCAGGCGCCAGGAGGTTCACTCGGTCAAGCGATGCCGCCGCTCCGCACCTGGGCGCCGTTGCTGATCTTGTTGGTGCCGATGATCATGGCCGGGCGCTGGCGCGAGCCGTATCTCGGACTGCTCGACCCGGCCTTCTACGGGACGCTGCTCAGCGCACTGGCCATCGCCGTCGTTCCTGCCATGATCGCCTTGCTGATACGCGCCCGTCGGGAGAGCGAGCGAGAGGTCCGGGAGCAGGAGCGTCGGCGCTACGCGTACGAGGAACGCCTGCGGATTGCCCGTGACGTCCATGATGTGGTGGGCCACAGTCTTGCTGTGATCACTATGCAGGCTGGGGTCGCGCTTCACCTGCTGGACAAGGAGCGCGCGGTGCAGGCGCGTCCCGATCGGGTAGCCGACTCTCTCGAGGCAATCAAGAAAACGAGTCGTGAGGCGCTGGCTGAACTGCGAACAACACTTGAGGTTTTCCGATCAGACTCTGATGAGTCCCACAGTCCATTGCCCGGACTTGCTCGGCTCGATGCATTGGTGGACGGGCTGCGCTCGGCCGGTCGAGAGGTGGCCGTGGTTCGTGAGGGCGCTGATGATCAAGGCGTGTCTGCCGCCGTCGACCAGGCCGCCTTCCGGATCATCCAGGAATCGCTCACCAATGTGGTCCGGCATGCCGGGGCGGCACAGGCCACCATCCGGGTGTCTCGCGAGGCTGGCATGCTGATCATCGAGGTCAGCGATGACGGGCCTGCCAGCAGGGTTCCGCCTGACGGCAACGGAATCCGTGGCATGCGGGAACGCGCCCGAGCGGTGGGCGGCACCTTGGAAGTCTCGGTACGCGAGCCCAGCGGTTTGCTCGTACGGGCCGATCTGCCGCTGCTGGAAGGAGATGTGCGGTGACCATCGCCGTCGCCATTGCCGACGACCAGGCTCTGGTTCGAATGGGCCTGCGGGTCTTGATCGAATCTGAAGATGATCTTGTGCTGGCCGGTGAGGCCGAAGATGGGCGGCAGGCCGTGGAGCTGGCTCGCCGTGTTCGGCCGGATGTGATCTTGATGGATATCCGGATGCCAGAGCTCGACGGGATCGCTGCCCTGCAGATGATCGTGGGCGATTCTGCACTCAAAGGCGTTCGCGTGATCATGCTGACCACGTTCGAGCTCGATGAATACGTCTTTGAAGCCCTGCAAGCTGGTGCCGCAGGCTTTTTGATCAAGGACAGTGAGCCCGCCGACATGCTTCGGGCTATCCGCTTGGTGGCCGCCGGGGAGTCGTTGCTGTCGCCGTCGGTAACCCGCCGCGTGATCGAGTCATTCGCATCTCGATCACCCATCCGCAAGAAGCACCCGCAGCTGTCTGAGCTGACCGACCGGGAACGTGAAGTGCTGGCTTTGATCGGTGAGGGACTAAGCAATGACGAGATCGCCGAACGACTGGTAGTCAGCCGAGCGACTGCGCGTACCCACGTCAGCCGAGCCATGATCAAACTTCGCGCCCGCGACCGGGCCCAGCTCGTCGTGTTCGCGTATCAGTCCGGCCTGGTGCGTTAAGCCAGCGGAAGCTCCGGGCCCGGCGGCCGAGCATCGGCGGCCGCTTCAGCAGCGATTCGACCGCGTTGCGAGAAGACGAACTCCCGATCGACGGGCTCACCATGGCCGGGAATAGCCAAAGTGGTTGAAGTCATCAGCCCGATCACCCCATCCAAAGTGGCCGGCCACTCCTCGGGAACTGAGTCGGGGCCGAATGAGGGCGGTCCAGCAGATTCGATCAAATCTCCCACCAACAGCATGCCCGCGTCGGGCACGAGGACGACCAGATCTCCATCGGTGTGGCCCCTTCCGATATGAGCGATCTCCACCCTCCGATCACCCAGATCGATCGCGGTCGCAACTGCAATCTCTACATCGGGCAGTCCGAGCACATCGTGGGGAACGCCTAGTCGTTGAGCCTCGGCAGCAGCTTCGGGCGAGCTAAGTCTGCTGCGGACTGACTCATGGGCAATCCGCGGGACATCGGGGAAGGCAGCTAGTCCGAACGCATGGTCAAAGTGCCAGTGCGTCAGGACCACCGCGCCCAACGGCTTGTCAGTTACCGCGCTGAGCGACTCGCGAAGGGCCCGGCCCTGGTCAGGGCTTGATCCGGTGTCCACTAGCAGTGTCCGTTCCGAACCAACGATCAATCCCAGATTCACAGACTCAGGTTCCGCAACAACCACGTAGACACCAGATCGCACTTCACGCCACAACCCCAGGGCGAACCCTGGGGCCGGTTCGACACCCGATGGCGGCTCGGTCATCACGCTAGACTGGCACTCTGTTTGTGCGAGTGCCAAACGGCCCAAATTCCTAGTTATCACTCGGACAAGGACCTGGAGGAGGGAGACGCATGGACGACCGCAAATTGGACGTGCTTCGTGCCATCGTCACCGACTACGTCTCCAGCCAGGAGCCAGTGGGATCTAAATCGCTCGTCGAACGTCATGATCTTGGCGTCTCGCCGGCGACCGTCCGGAACGATATGGCGGCACTCGAGGAAGAGGGCTACATCATGCAGCCGCACACCAGCGCCGGCCGTATTCCAACAGACAAGGGCTACCGGCTTTTCGTCGACCGCCTGGGCTCGCTCAAGCCACTCTCTGCTGCAGAGCAACGGGCCATCCAAACCTTTCTGTCCGGTGCGCTCGATCTGGATGACGTGCTGCTGCGCACCGTGAGGCTGTTGGCCCAAGTCACGCAGCAGGTTGCGATCGTGCAATATCCGACATTGAGTCACTCAGTGGTACGCCACGTCGAAATCGTCCCGATGTCCCCGAACCGTCTATTGCTCATTCTGATCACCTCCACCGGCAGGATCGAACAGCGCTCACTGGAGATTCAGGAGCATGAGGACGAGACGCTCGCCGAGCTGCGAGCACATCTCAACGCGGCGGCTGTCGGGAATACCTCACCACAAGCTGCAGTTCGGTTGAGCAAGCTGAGTGAAACGCTGCCACCGTCGCTGGAGATCATCGGCAAGGCGGCGATAGCGACATTGCTGGAAATGGTGAGCAGCGAGGCGTCAGGCAGGATGGTGGTCGGCGGCATGCCCAACTTGACCCGTTATGGCGCTGAGTTCGAAACCACGGTCAAGCCAGTGCTGGAAGCCTTGGAGGAGCAGGTGGTTTTGCTCAAGCTGCTTGGCGAGGCCAACAGCGCCGATGAGGTCACCGTCCGCATTGGTCACGAAAATCCATATAAAGAGTTGCAGTCCACATCGGTCGTAGCGAGCGGCTACGGTAGCCAGGTCGACACATTCGCGACTCTCGGCGTGGTCGGGCCAACTCGAATGGACTATCCCTCGACGATGGCGTCGGTCCGTGCCGTTGCCCGCTACGTCGGCCGATTCATCTCCGAAGGATGAGCACAACCCGTATGAGCTCCGACTATTACGAGATCCTCGGCGTACCGCGCGATGCGACTCCCGAGCAGATCAAGAAGGCCTACCGGCAGCTTGCCATGAAGCTGCATCCTGATGTTGCTCAGGAGCCGGACGCCGCCGAGCGTTTCAAGAGCGTCGCCGAGGCGTACGAGGTCCTGCAGGATCCGAAGAAGCGTGATCTCTACGACCGCGGCGGTGATCCGCTGGGCGGCGGGTTCGGCGGTTTCAACGGCGGCTTCGGCCCGGGCGGCTTCGACTTCACCAATTTGGTGGATGCCATGTTCGGCCAGCAGACGTCGCGCGGTCCCCGGTCGCGGGTGCGCCGGGGCCAGGACGCCTTGGTCCGTCTCGATCTTGAGCTTGCCGAAGCAGCCTTCGGTACGACGATGCCGCTCCGGGTCGATACTGCTGTGCTCTGCCCACGCTGCAACGGCTCGGGTGCCTCTGAAGGCTCCCGCCCGACTAGATGTCCCACCTGCCACGGTCAGGGCGATGTCACCCACGTCCAGCGCTCGTTTATTGGCGATATCCGGACTACGCAGCCCTGCCCCACCTGTCACGGCTACGGCACGGTTATTCCAGACCCGTGCGTGGAATGTTCCGGAGATGGCCGGGTACGCGCGACTCGCACCATCAACGTCAAGATTCCACCCGGAGTGAGTACGGGGAATCGCATTCATTTGGCGGCCCAGGGCGAGGTTGGTCCTGGCGGTGGGCCGGCCGGTGATCTGTATGTCGAACTCCAAGTGGCTCCCCACGAGGTCTTCCGTCGCGATGGTGACGATCTCGAGGTTGTCGTCAAGATCCCGATGACGGCGGCCGCGCTCGGCACCGAGGTGATGGTGGCGACCCTTGAGGCCGATTTGGAGGATTCTCATCCAGAGTCCAGAACGGTACGAATTGCCGTCCCCTCTGGGACCCAGTCCGGCACCCGGATCGGGATCGATGGCAAGGGCGTACCGCGGCTTCGCGGCAGCGGCCGTGGGCAGCTCGGAGTCACCCTGCTCGTGCAGACTCCGACGCGGATCGACGACGAGCAGCGAGATTTGCTGCGTCAGCTGGCTGAGCTGCGTGACGAAACGCGGCCTGAAGTGACCGTGCAGAAGCACAGCCGCGGTGTCTTTGGGCGGCTCCGGGACGCGTTTGCCGGTCAGTGAGACGGATTACGCCGGGATCGCGCGCCGTCGCGCTGAGGAGCGGAGCAATCAAAATTTGACTGAGCCGTTGTTTCTGCTCGACGACCTCACCGACCCGTTGCCTTCGGTTGGCGCTCATCTGACGCTCGGAGGCGATGAGGGTCGGCATGCGGCTATCGTGCGCCGCATCCGGCCGGGCGAGGTGATCACGATCGGCAACGGCCGAGGCCTCGGCGTGCGCGGGGTGGTTATTGAGCTACGCGGTCCAGCTCTGGTCGTGGAGGTGATCAATCACCTCTCCTCAGCTGCTGAGCCACGCCGCTTCGTCGCTGCGCAGGCGTTGGCGAAGGGTGACAGGTCGGAATTGGCGGTCGAGATGATGACCGAGATGGGTGTTGACGAGATCGTCCCGTGGCAGGCCTCACGTTCCATCGTGCGTTGGTCTGCCGACCGCACGGCGCGATCGCTGGCGAAATGGCGCGCCACAGCGGGCGAGGCGACCAAGCAGTCTCGGCGTCTCACCGTGCCGCAGGTGTCGGAACCGGTGACCACGAGGCAATTGGCTCAGCGGGCAGCGAGCGTTGATCTTGCACTGATAATGCACGAGGAGGCTAAGGACTCCATTGCCGAAGTTGATCTTCCACCAGCTGGCACGGTGTTGATCATTATCGGGCCGGAGGGCGGTATTTCAGCCGAGGAGCTGGAGGAGCTGAGCGAGGCTGGCGCCCGGCCGGTATCACTCAGTGACGCGGTGCTACGCACGTCCACGGCAGGCGTTGTCGCTCTGGCCGGACTCAAGCTGCGGCGGGAGCCCTCAATTGCACCATGAACCTTCCGCCTGGCGCCCCGAGGCCGCTGCTTCGGGCCCCGAGCTCTCTCCCGTGCGCGCTGAGCCAGTCGAAGGGCGCATGACGGGCGTACAAGAGCTCAGGGCACGGCAGTCAACGAACGGCGAACCTGTCGATGGGTCCTACGGTTTTATGCCGGTCACATCGCTGCCGGAAGGACTCGGTCGCTCCGGTGTGATCACCACGCCACACGGAACAATCAAGACGCCGGCCTTCGTCGCCGTCGGCACCAAGGCGACGGTCAAGGCCGTACTTCCGGAAAGCATGGCAGCACTCGGTGCTCAAGCCCTGCTTGCCAACGCCTACCACCTCTACCTGCAGCCTGGTTCAGATGTCATCGAGGCCGCTGGCGGCCTCGGCCGCTTCATGAATTGGCCCGGCCCGACCTTCACCGACAGCGGCGGGTTCCAGGTGATGTCGCTAGGTGCGGGCTTCAAGAAGATTCTCGCTATGAATACCGATGGCCTGGAGGACGACGATGTGATTGCCGCGGGTAAGACCCGGCTTGCGCACGTCGACGAGAATGGTGTGACCTTCAGCTCGCATCTGGACGGTTCGCAACATCGCTTTACGCCTGAGCATTCCATGCGAATCCAGCACCAGCTGGGCGCGGACATCATTTTCGCGTTCGATGAGTGCACCACCTTGATGAACACGCGTGTCTATCAGGAGAAGTCCGTCGCCAGGACTCAGCAGTGGGCGATTCGCTGTTTAGCCGAGCATTTGCGCCTCACAAAGCAGCGGGCCCCGCGGGCGTACCAGGCCCTTTTCGCCGTCGTGCAGGGCGCCCAATACGAGGACCTGCGACGCCAGGCGGCCCGTGATCTTGTGTCATTGACCATCGACGGATCCGGTTTCGACGGCTACGGCATCGGCGGGGCGCTCGAAAAGGACAATCTGGGAGCAATAGTCCGCTGGGTTAGCGAAGAGCTGCCTTACGACAAGCCCCGGCACCTGCTCGGCATCTCCGAACCGAATGACATGTTCACCGCGATTGAGAACGGTGTGGACACCTTCGACTGTGTCTCACCGTCTCGCGTGGCACGCAATGCCGCTGTGTACACCGCCGGTGGCAGGTTCAACGTCAATGCGGCATCATGTCGACGGAATTTTTCCCCGATTGACGAGGAATGCGACTGCTACACCTGTGCGCACTACACGCGGGCATACCTGCATCACCTGTTCAAGGCTCGCGAGATGCTCGCCTCGACGCTGTGCACCATTCACAACGAGCGGTTCATCGTGCGGCTGGTCGACGACATTCGCACCAGCATCGAGGCCGGTACATTCGCCGATTTCAAGGTGGATTTCCTGGGTCGCTACTACGCCACATCGACGAGCTGAGAGGCGACATGAGCTCTCGCTACGACGTCAGATGCTGATCTGTACGCGCAGCCTCAACGACCTGTGCGATGGACTCGGCTACCAACGTCGGCTGATCCCAGTGGATGTAATGACTGCTGCCGTCGACGACGACGAGTTTCGCATTGGAGGAAAGTTGGGCCATCTGCTGCTGCGCTGCTAACCAGGCCGGGTCGTTTTCCACACTCTGTCCGGCGGCCAGCACAATGAGTGGGCGATTTCCCAACGAAGTCGCAGCAGCGAGCGTGGCGTTGTCGTGCGTCAGAGAAGCGTCCTCCCTCAGCACAGTCTTGATTTGCCGTGGTCGTGCTTGGAGCACACCGATCTCCGCCCGCGTATCCGGTGTGAGGTTCTGTGTCGTTGGCCAAACCTTTGGCCACACTGCCGCCCAGAAAGGACGGACTAGGCCAATTCGCGCTGCGATCCAGAGCGTCCGCTGAAACCGCTGCTGCTGTTTATGCTCAGCTGCAAGCGCCTCCGGAGAGCGGTTGGCATCTACGTATTCGTGGCGAGCATCAATCAAGACCATGCCGACCACATCTTGCGGATGGCGATCAGCAAAGAGGCGTATATGCCTGCCGCCGGCCGAGTGGCCGACCAGCACGTACGGACCTTGAATGCCAGCGTTCACCAGCAAGGTGTGGAGTTCGTCCGCAATCTGCTGTGGCGTACGGGCCTGAGGACTCGGGTCGCTCCAGCCGTAGCCGGCTCGGTCGTACGCACAGACCCGAGTTGAGCCAGCCAGTTGTGGTTGCACGAGGCTCCAATCCAGCGAGAAACCACCCAGGCCGGCGTCAAGCACGACAGTCGGGCTGCCCTCGCCGACGCAATAGATATGCAGCCGATAGCCGCCCACATCGACGAGCTGGCCTCGTGCTGGATAGCGCGTGCCATCACCGGCCGCCATGATCGCCTCATAGGCTGCGCCGGTCGCCGTCAAGATCATGATCAACCCAGCCAGTGCGAGCAGCACCAATCCAGTCGAGCGCCAGATTCGCTTGGTCCGCTTGGCGGCCGGGGGTGTGCTGTCGTCGCGTGATGACGCATCGGCGGTCATTGGTGTTTCCTGATGCGCATTCTGATTCCTTCCAGCACTGCCACCTTGGCATTGATGCTGGCTGCGGCACAGGTGGTGGACTTGCGGCCTTACGGCCGGGTTTCTGGTGTCTTTAGGGCTTGAGCGTTTCCGATCCCAAGACGAGTAACAAGTGTCTCGAGAGGCATCTCAACACTCGTGGGCCGTCCTAAGACGGCCCACGAGGTGTGAGATACCTGTTTCCTGCTTTTCAGTACCTCAAGCGAGGAACACATCGGCGGCTCAGTGAACCACTGCCTTCTCGGCTCCCGCCCCAGTCAGCGCTCGTACGGCCAGCTCGTCGTAGCGCTCTGCGGGATGGACTTCCTTGCTGATCAAGGTCCCGATGATGCCGCACAAGAATCCGAACGGAATGGAGATTAGCCCTGGATTACGCAGCGGGAACCAGTCGAAGTTCGCACTCGGGAACAGCGAGGTCGGCGTGCCGGAGACAACCGGTGAAAAGGTGACCAGCAGCACTGCCATGATCAACCCGCCGTAAATGCTGAAGGTCGCGCCCATGGTGTTGAACCGCTTCCAGAACAGGTTGTACAGCAGCGCGGGCAAGTTCGCCGAAGCAGCGACGGCAAATGCTAAAGCTACAAGGAAGGCGATGTTCAGCCGCTGTGCCGGAATGGCGAGCAAGATCGCAACCGCTCCGATGCCAAAGGCGGCAATCCGAGCCACCCTCAACTCGCTCTTCTCAGAAGCCTGTCCCTTTTTGAACACATTGGCGTACAGGTCATGCGCAACCGAGGATGCCGAGGTCAAGGTGAGCCCGGCAACCACTGCCAGGATGGTTGCGAAAGCGACCGCCGAAATCAGGGCCAGCAGCACGGATCCACCAAGGGTTCCCTCGCCACCGCCAACGGCTTGTGCGAGCAGCGGTGAGGCCGCATTTCCAGCTGATGTCTGGATCTGGCTGCCCTTGCCAGTGTCGACGAGCGCTGCGGCACCGAAGCCCAGCACTAGCGTCATCAAGTAGAACGAACCGATGAGCCCGATCGCCCAGAGCACCGACTTACGTGCTGCCTGCGCTGTGGGCGTGGTGTAGAAGCGAATGAGGATGTGCGGGAGGCCAGCGGTTCCGAGGACCAAGGCCAAAGCCAGTGAGGTGAAGTCGAACTTCCCGACCAGATCCTTACCGTAGAGCAGTCCAGGCTGGAGGAAGGCCTCTCCCTTGCCCGACTTCTCGGCCGCGGCGCCAAGCAAGTCGGACAAGTTGAAGCCGAACTTCACCAGCACCAAGAACGTGATCAAGACCGTACCGGCCATCAGCAGCACGGCCTTGACGATCTGGACCCAGGTGGTGCCCTTCATGCCACCAAAGGTCACATAGATGATCATCAAGACGCCAACGAGCACAATCACCACGTTCTTCACGGCTGGGCTCGTCACTCCTAGGAGCAGACCCACAAGACTTCCGGCGCCAACCATTTGGGCCAGCAGGTAGAAGATCGAGACAACGATCGTCGATATGGCTGCAGCGCTGCGAACCGGGATCTGCCGCATCCGGTACGCCAGCTGGTCGGCCATCGTGAATCGGCCTGAATTGCGCAGCAGCTCCGCGATCAATAGCAACGCCACCAGCCATGCCACCAAGAATCCGATGGAATAGAGAAAGCCGTCGTAGCCGTAGAGGGCGATCGCGCCCGAGATGCCAAGGAATGACGCGGCCGACATGTAGTCGCCGCTCACCGCCAGCCCGTTTTGGAAGCCGCTGAAATTACGGCCACCGGCGTAATAGTCCGCCGCAGTCTTGCTCTGTCGCGACGCCCAGAATGTGATGTACAGAGTGACCGCAACAACGGCAAGGAACAAGCCGACTGTCAAGGCGCGGTTGCCGGTCACAAGCGGGATCAGCATTGCGGTGCTCATCGGCCGGTCTCCTGCTCGAATTCATCGCGTAGTTTCGACGACAGCGGGTCCAGTGACTTCTTAGCGTGCCGGGCATAGAAGTAGGCGATCGCGAAGGTCGAGACGAATTGCAGCAGTCCCCAGACCAATGCGATGTTGATGTTTCCGACAACCTTGGTGTTCATGAAGTCGCGAGCCCAATTGGCGCAAATGACATACAGGAAGTACCAGGCCATGAACGCGATCGTTGCTGGGAAGGCGAAGGCGCCATATTTGCGGCGCAGCTCAACAAAGTCGCCTTCCCGAGCGATTCTGTTGTAGACCTCATGATCATGAGAGGGAAGTCGGTCAGCTTCCCCCTCTTCATAGAGGGGGGCGGAGCGGTCAGCCATGAGAAACCTCCATTGCAACTGTTCTTAAATAGAGGACATACCCACCGAGCGAGCGGTTACCACGTCGAAATCACCGTATGGGTTTGCGACTCCGCTCGCTCGAGATTCGTCGGAAGCGTGCAAATCGGGCACCCATCGCGCGGACGGGTCGATCACCGCCCATCAGGAACGGAGGAAGAGCAGCACGGCGAGCACTCGACGGGACTCGCTGCCAGTGGCGGGAATGCCGAGCTTGGTGAAGATCGTCGATACGTATTTCTCGGCCGCACGCTGGGTGATCACCATCGAGTCAGCAATGCCGGCGTTGGACGCTCCGGTGGCCATCAGCTCCAACACCTCGCGTTCCCGTGGTGTTAGTGAATCCAGTGGATCTGAACTCCGGTGCCGCTTCAGCATGGTCGAAACGATCGTGGGATCCAGGGCTGAGCCTCCGTCGGCGACGCGTCGCAGCGCTGCAATGAACTCCTTGACCTCGCTCACTCGATCTTTGAGTAGGTATCCGACTCCTTCAGCCGAGTCGGCCAGCAGCTGCATTGCGAGTCCCACTTCGACGTACTGGGAAAGGACTAGTACGCCGACATCGGGATACTGCTCGCGGATCGTCAGAGCGGCCCGCATCCCTTCATCGGTGTGCGTCGGTGGCAGCCGGATGTCGACGACGACCGCGTCAGGCGGGTCATGAACAATGCCTGCCAACAACTCGTCTGCCGTGCCGCAGCGAGCCGTTACCTCAATGTCTGCGTCAGTCAGCAGCTGCGCGACGCCTTCGCGCAGCAGCACACTGTCCTCGGCAATAGCTACCCGCACGGGATCTCCGCTCGAACCCGAGTGCCCTGCCCGACGGTGCTCCAGATTCGCAGCCGGCCATTGAGCGCCTCGACGCGATCGGCGAGGCCGCGTAGTCCAGTCCCGCGCTCGGAGTCTGCACCGCCGATGCCGTCGTCGACGATTTCGGTGACCAAGGTGTTGTCGATCACTCCGACGTCGACAGTGACGCGGTTGGCCGCTGCATGCTTTGCCGTGTTGGTCAGGCTTTCTGAGACGACGTAATAGGCCGCAACCTCCAGCTGCTCTGGGAGCCGTGGCAGTCCGTCGGTCTTCAATTGCACCTCCAGCGGCGTAGCGGCGGCCAGCGATTCCAGCGCAATAGCCAGTCCATGTCCGCTGACGACGGCGGGATGCAGGCCGTGAGCAATGTTGCGAAGCTCCCTCAGCGATTCGGCCACCTCGCCGCGCGCCCGTTTGAGCCGGGTCTGAGTGGCCGGGTCGCTGTTGGCCTGTTCTGCCAGCAGCCCCAGTTCGAGAGCAAGGGCGACAAGGCGTTGTTGTGCGCCGTCGTGCAGATCGCGTTCCAGCCGGCGGCGTTCATTCTGCTGCGCTTCCACGACACGCGTACGGGACCCGTACAGTTCCTGAAGCCTGGCTCGCAGCTCTGCTTCTAGCCGGCCATTTTCCAAGGCGATGGCAGCTGCCGCGCTGACCGCCTCGACAAGTTCGGGCTCCTCGCGGAGCGTGGCGTCATACACCAGTGCGGCGATCTGCTCGCCGTTCTGCTTGACGATGGTGGCGCTGCGACCGCTGCCTGGTCCGGGATGTGGGGCGGGGTTGCCGTCTTGATCCGCCCAGCTTCCGTACTGCGGCAGCCAATAGATCAAGGACAGTGTGGGGTCTCGCAGTGCCTGGGCCAGTAGCTCCCGGAGGTCTGGCGCCGGATCGGCTTGGAGCTGTACCAGCAACTCGCCGACGCTTGCCTTTGCCAGCCGGGCGTCGAGCAATCCCGCAAGAAATGCGAGTGGCGCCAACCCGGCGGCTGCAAAGGTTGCCAACCGGATGATCTCGAAGCCGGGGAGCTGGAATGCGCCAGCGACCATGAGAGCCGCCAATATGACCAGTGACAGGCTAAAGCAGTTGATCACGATCTGAGCTGGTCGGCGGCGCTGCCACCGTGGCAGGAACCGCCAGCGCCACCAGAGCAGCCCTACGCCAATAAGTGCGAGCGCACTTAGCGTAAGGAGCTGGATGTTTTGCAGCGCCTCTGCTGCAGCTTGCCGGTTGACGATGGTCAGCAGGTGCCGATCATCAAAGCCGCCCAGCATCAAGATCACCAGCTGCAGTCCTACTGCCGCGATGTATCCAATGATGACCACCACTCGCTCTGTGCGGCCGGCGAGTCGACCCGATGGATAGGCCAAGAAGACGTGCAACCACACTGCTGCTACGAGTAGATCGGAGAGCTGGCCCAGCGTGTTCAATACGGGCTGGCTGGTCCATTGCAGGATAGAGAGCTGGGTAACGAAGCCCGCCAAGATCATCAGAGGTCCGAAGAAGCTGTCGGGCCGCCGTCGCCATGCCACCATTCCGGCGAAGATATACGGGAGTGTCACCCACCAGACGAGTAGCACGCGCAGCGCTGGCTGATAGAGCTCATCGTTGACCGACGCCAAACCAACAGTCACGGCACAGCAGACCACAGCCGCTATTCCTAACGTCCACAGCAGGGCTGGCTTGGGCGCGGATCGATGCTGTTCGGGCACCAGCGGAAGAACTGCAGCCATCCCAACCTCTCCTCGCCTGCCGGCAGCGGATCTGGTGCAGGGCGTCGAGGGATTTCCTTAAACCGCAGGGGCGTGCGCCAGTTCCCTACGGCGAGCTGTGCCTCAACGATAGTGCTGCGAGCCAGCCGAATTACAGAACCGCCGGCGGAATTCACCAGAAAACCGGCTCTTCGCTGACTGGTCTGCTGTCTGTCGTATCGGCCTTGCCGGGTGGGAGCTTTGTTGAACCCAACTAGACATGGCGAGGAGCTGGCATGAAGACCCGCATCGTGCAGAACGAGCCCAATGATCCAATTTCAAGTGAGGTGTCTGCCCCCACTGTGAGCTCGACCGTAAACAGGTCAGAGCACTCGCCAGCCGTGCCAACGAACGCGATTCGAGCGTTTGTGCGTCGGCGTGAGCTGGTGATCTTCTTCGTTCTCTCGTACCTGATCGCCTGGTCGGGGATGCCGTTTGGGAGCTTCTACGCCTTCTCACCGCTGATATCAGCAATCGTCGTCGTCTCCATCGCCGAGGGCTTGCCGGGTCTTGCTCGGCTGGGCCGGCGAGTTATTCGCTGGCGAGTCAACTGGATCTGGTACGCAGCTGCGATCGGTCTGCCGCTGGTGGTCCACGCGGTGGCAATTGGCCTCAACATGGCGGCAGGCGCACCTGCTCCGTCGCTGGCCCAGTTCCACCCGTGGTACTCGGTGCTGCTGCTCTTCGGACTGAGGATGGTGAATTTCACCGACGGCCCAATGGGAGAGGAGCCGGCTTGGCGCGGTTTTGCTCAGCCGAGGCTGCAAGCGAACTGGTCACCGCTCGCATCGACCGCTGTGTTGGCGTTGTTGATCACGGCATGGCACCTGCCGCTTGTCTTTATGCCGCAGTTCGACCTTGGCCTCCCAGACATCGCGTCGACGGTGCTCGTCACCTTCTGGTACGCCTGGTTGTTCAACCGGACCGGCGGCAGCGTGCTGTTGCCGCTCATTGCTCACGTCACCGAGGGCTGTGTCAACACCGGGGGGCTGTGGCCCGCTGGACCCGATGCTGACCGCCATGCCTGGATGTGGATGATTTCCTGGGCGCTACTGGTCGTCGCCCTGTTGATCTTCGATCGGAAGTCCTGGCGGAGGGCACCGGAGTCCGCAATCGATGACGTGCCCGGCCGGCTAAGTTAATCGCCCACGATAGATAGGCCGGTAACTGTCGACAGCTTGCAGCTCAGCACTCATTCGGCTGTAATCTGCCGACAGGTTCCTGTCGGACTTCTTCAGTCTTGTGGCCCGAGCTCAGTGAAGATGGTGAGCTGTACGCCGGCCGGCCCCTGCAATCGGGCGTTCAATGAGTTCCACGGCGTACGAGTAGGTGGAGCGATCAGCTCAGCACCGGCGGCGGTCAGTCGTTCAGTCACGCCAGCTGAGTCATCGACTTCTAAGGCCACTCGATACTTCTCGCTTACTCCGGTTCGACCGACTTCCACCGTGTCGATCAGATCGATCTGCGGTCTGTTGGACAATTCGAGTGTCGCCCTGCCAGCGCCCAAGATCATCATTTTCGCGCCGTTGTCACCGTCATAGGTTTCCTCCAGCGGTAAGCCAAGCTCATCACGGTAAAAATGAACGGCAGCGTCGTAGTCATCAACGGCAACGACCAGCCGCATCTGGCGCACAGCAGTTCCGCCCTGATGCGGCGCAGGCGCGTACCCAGGCTCCCGCTTCTTGATCGCTCTGATCACCGCGTACGTCACCGGCAGCATGATCACCTCTACCAGCACCTTGTAGAAGTAACCCGCAACGGTGTAGCTGATCAGGCTGCCCCAGGTGGGAAACACCCCGACGAAGGCAATGAAGCAGAACAGCATCGTGTCTGCGAACTCGCCGACCACAGTTGAGCCGATGAGCCGCGCCCACAGATGGCGCTCCTTGGTTCGTTCTTTGATCTTGACCACGACGTAGGCGTTGAGGAACTGGCCGGCCAGGTAGCCCGAGAGGCTTGCCAACACGATCCGTGGCACAAATCCGAGTACGGCGAGGAACGCTTCTTGGTTCTCATAACCAGGTCCGGGTGGGGCAGCCCCGACGGCCAAGAAAGTGAGCGAGGCCAGGGCGCCCAATGCGAACCCAACCCAGATCGCCCGCTTCGCTTGGCGAAGCCCGTACACCTCGGCCAGGATGTCGCCGACGATATAGGTCAGCGGGAAGAGGAAGGCGCCGCCGTCGGTGAAGATGCCGCCGCCGAGGAATTGGGGCAGCCCATCGACGACGGTGATCGTCTTGGTTGCAGCGATATTAGAGATCAACAGCAGGCCGCAAAATACGGCCACGATCACGGCGTAGGTGCCGCTCGGTGCAGTCGCAAACGCGGGGGCGGCGGCCGCCTGGCGCGGCTGGGTGGCGTGAAGCGTAGTCACGCGCAGCGATCCTACGGGCGCTGAGTTACATGCGGTTCGCCAGATCCCTGACTGACTCCAGGCCGTCATGGCAGGCTGGGGCACATGAGTCAATACTGGAACGAGGTGCCCGAAGAGTCGGAGCAGCTGGACCAGCTTGAGGAGCAGCGATCTCTGGTAGATCGCGGCGTGGATGACCCGTTGGATGAGGGCTATTCGCCGCCGGAGCGCTACTCCCAGCTGATCCGCGAGGGGGAGCACTAAACGCTTGATGAGCGGCTCGAGGACGAGGTTCCGGAGCCCGATCCATACGCGCCGCAGGAGGAGGAAATCCTCGATGACGGCGAGGTTGGCGACGAGCGGGCCGGCCGCCTGGTCGAACCGAACGAGGGCATTGGACCAGACGTCGAATCCGACCTGGTTGGCACTGACGTAGGCATTGACGGTGGCGCGGCCAGCGCGGAGGAGGCCGCCGTGCACATCGTCCCCGACGAGGAATGAACGACCCGCTCTATCCACCCATCGAGCCGTACGCCACCGGGATGCTCGATGTCGGCGACGGACAACAGATCTACTGGGAGGAATGCGGCAACCCCTCAGGTAAGCCGGTCGTCTTCCTGCATGGCGGACCTGGAGGGGGTATCCAGCCAAAGGTTCGGCGGCTCTTCCACCCAGCTCGTTATCGCATCGTGCTGTTCGATCAGCGGGGCTGTGGTCAAAGCCGTCCGCACGCCAGTGAGTTTGGAGCCGATCTCAGCAGTAACACGACATGGCATCTCGTTGCCGACATCGAGCGGCTTCGCGAGTACCGCGATATCGAGCGCTGGCAGGTCTTCGGAGGCTCGTGGGGAAGCGCGCTGGGTCTGGCGTACGCCGAACAGCATCCGGAGCGGGTCACCGAGCTGGTGCTGCGCGGCATCTTCACGCTGCGACGGAGCGAGCTTGATTTCTACTACAACGGTGGCGCCGGACAGCTGTTTCCTGAGCGGTATGAAATGTTTTTGGCTCCGCTGGGCGGTTGGTCCTTTGCCGGCGACACGATTACGGCCTATCACGACTTGCTGTTTGACCGTGATCCCGCTGTACACGAGCCGGCTGGCGTTGCCTGGAGCACCTGGGAGGCCGCCACCATCACGTTGGAGCAGGACGACAGCCTGGTCGCCGATTTCGGTGATCCGATATTTGCTCTTGCCTTTGCGCGTATCGAAAACCACTACTTCTACCATCACGGCTGGTTGTCAGAAGGTCAGCTCATCGCCAATGCGGACCGACTGGCAGGCATCCCGGGCGTCATTGTGCAAGGCCGCTACGACGTCGCAACGCCTGCCGTGACGGCATACGAGTTACATCAGGCCTGGCCGCAAGCTGAGTTCAGGATTGTGCCCGCCGCCGGTCACGCGTTCTCCGAACCTGGCACCCTGGACGCTCTTGTCGCGGCCACCGATCGCTTTGGGTATTGATTGGGTCGCCCCAAACTATTGGGGGTCGGTTGGGCATTTGACCTAGGATGGGTTGTTGACATTTCCTGCCGACTGCGAGGAACCAACTGAGTAGGTCAGAGTTCACGGCCAGCGCTCCTGACGCGTCCAGCGCACGCCATCGAGAATCGCCTGCCTCCAATTCACTACGAAAGGCATCGGGCCAGCGTGGCGGCGACAGCGGCCTCGAAGAACTACGCCGAGTGACTGTTCCGGCCTCAGTCGAGATGGTCAACATCCTTGGCCCCCGCGACGAGTTCTTGCACATACTGGAACGCGAACTAGAGGCCGGGATTCACGTGCGCGGCAATGAGATCACACTGACCGGACCACCGGCAGCCGTTGAACTCGCCATCGACGTGATCACAGAGCTGGTCACCGTATTGAGAACCGGTCAGGGCCTGACCGCCGACGCCGTGGAACGTACCTGCTCCATGCTCGCCGGGCGTGAGGACACCCGGCCCGCGGACGTGCTCACGCACAACATCTTGTCCGCACGAGGCAAGACGATCCGCCCGAAGACGCTCAATCAAAAGAGATACGTCGATGCCATCGACAAGCACACAGTGGTCTTCGGCATCGGACCAGCCGGAACGGGGAAGACATATCTGGCAGTCGCCAAGGCTGTCCAGGCGTTGCAGAACAAGCAGGTCAACCGAATCATCCTGACTCGCCCAGCTGTCGAAGCCGGTGAGCATCTTGGTTTCCTCCCGGGCACCTTGAGCGACAAGATCGACCCATATCTGCGGCCGCTCTATGACGCACTGCACGACATGCTCGATCCCGATTCGATTCCACGGCTGCTGACTGCGGGAACCATCGAGGTTGCCCCGCTGGCCTACATGCGCGGCCGGACACTCAACGACGCCTTCATCATCTTGGATGAGGCGCAAAACACCTCGATGGAGCAGATGAAGATGTTCCTGACCCGTCTTGGATTCGGCTCCAAGATGGTGGTTACAGGCGACATCACCCAGGTCGATCTGCCCGGTGGGACACGCAGCGGTCTTCGTGTGGTGCGCGGCATCCTCGACAAGGTCGACGACATCGCGTTCTGCAACCTCACCAATCACGATGTCGTGCGTCACAAGCTGGTGGGCCGGATTGTCGCGGCGTACGACAGGTTCGAGGCGGATCATGCCGATCCGTTGCGGCCCGAGCAGGGGCTCGCTGCACCGTCACATCGTTCGGGTCGCTAGCCGAATGGCTGGAATGATCTGAGCGCTAATGGAAGCTCGGATATGAGTATCGACATCAGTAACGAGTCGGGGATTGACGCTGACAATGCGGCGTTGGTCCGACTTGCCACTTTCGCCCTCGATCAGCTCAGAATCCATCCTCTGGCCGAGCTCTCGATCCTGCTCGTGGATGAGGACACCATGAGCGCATACCACGAGAAGTACCTCGGCGAGCCAGGGCCGACCGACGTCCTGAGCTTCCCGATGGATGAGCTACGCCCACCGACTGACGGCGAGGAGCCTTCAGGAGGTCTGCTCGGTGACATCGTGCTGTGTCCGGCAGTAACCGAGCGGCAGGCGCGGGAAAATCAACGCTCGAGCAGCGAGGAGGCGGAGTACCTACTCGTGCACGGGTTGTTGCATCTGCTTGGATACGACCACTCCAATCCCGAAGAGCAGGCGGAGATGTTCAGGCTTACCGACAAGATCATTACGGCGTGGTCCGCGCAGCGTCCCGATCCGCAACGAGGCTCACGATGACATCGGCCTATTGGCTGCAACTGGGCATCGCCTTCGTCCTGATGATTCTCGCCGGATTGATTGCAGCAGCCGAGGCAGCTTTGTCCTCGTTCTCCAAGGCCCGTGCGAACAAGCTCGTCGAAGAAGGCAGGCCAGGTGCGGTACGAGTCCGTAAGATCGTGGAGGATCCACCGCGATATCTCAATACCGCGCTCTTTCTCCGGAGCATGATCGAGATCTCGGCGATCGTTCTGGTGGCAAATGTGATCTTCGGCCTTATCCCGAAGACGTGGCAGGCCGGCGCGGTGATATCCGGAATCATGATCATCGTCTCTTACATCGCGTGGGGCGTTGCGCCAAGGACACTCGGCCGCCAGCACGCGGACAGGGTTGCCTGTGCCGCTGCCGGACCGATCGTAGTGATCACCACAGTCCTTGGGCCATTTCCACGATTGCTGATCATGATCGGGAATGCGCTGACGCCAGGCAAGGGATTCACCGAGGGGCCATTCGCTACCGAGGCCGAGCTGCGCGAGCTGGTCGACCTGGCCGAGGCCACCGAGATGATCGAGTCCGGGGAACGCAACATGATTCACTCGGTCTTCGATCTTGGCGACACCATCGCTCGAGAAGTCATGGTGCCGCGTACCGACATGGTTTTCATCGAGGAGTACAAGACCCTACGGCAGGCCGTGTCGCTGGCCCTACGATCCGGCTTCAGCCGGATCCCGGTTATCCGCGAAGGGATCGACGACGTCGTTGGGGTGCTGTATCTCAAGGACGTCATAAGGCGGATCTACGACGCACCGGACGCGCAGTCCACAGAACGAGTCGGATCGGTGATGCGCCCACCGGTTTGGTGCCCGGACTCCAAGCCGGTCGACGAACTGCTTCAGGAAATGCAGGCCAAGCGGGTGCATCTGGTGATCGTGGTCGACGAGTTCGGCGGTACGGCCGGCATGGTCACAATCGAAGACATCCTGGAGGAGATCGTCGGTGAGATCACCGATGAATACGACGAGGAGAACACCGACATCACCCAGCTGGCCGAGGGACGTTACCGGGTGTCCTCGCGGCTGCCGGTCGATGAGCTGGGCGATCTCTTCGGCTTGAAGCTCGAGGATGACGACGTGGAGACGGTGGGCGGGTTGATGGCCAAGCAGCTCAACAAGGTGCCGATCGCTGGCTCGGTGGTCAAGTACGACGCCTTGGAGTTGGTCGCGGAGCGGTCGGCCGGCCGCCGGAACAAGATCGGCACCGTGATCGTCACCAAGGTCTCCTCGGCCGATTCTGAAGCCGACGCCAGGGCTGAAGCGGCCACCCGGATCGTTTCTGAGCAGGCGCGCGCCTCGTGAACGGTGCCGCGGCTGACCAGACCCCAGCTCCTGACGATCCGGAAGACCTGAAGCTCATCACCCTGGCCCGTGCGGCGTTAGCGCGTACCGGCGCCCGTCAGGGTGCGGGTCTTCGCGACACGACTGGACGCGCGTACGCTGCCGCGAGCGTTGAACTGGAACACCTGAGGCTGTCCGCTGTCGCCGTCGCCGTGGCAATGGCAGTGTCGTCAGGTGCTGATGGAGTCGAGGCCGTTGCCGTGACCGGAGAGGCGCCCTCTGAAGATGATCTTGATGTGATCCGCGACCTGCAGCCCTCGGAGGTCATAGTCTGGTCAGCCGATGTCCACGGCAAGGTGCTCCAGGCGAGTCAGCTGTGACGCGCTCCCATAGGTACGTTTCGCAGCACGGCCGTCAAAACGACCCCCGAGACTGGTCGCTGGAGGGGTCGTCTCGCAGCACAGCCGTCAAAACGTTCACGGGATCGGGATCGACGCCAGTGACGGAGACCCAGGCACCGTTTCGGTCCGGTTTTGCATGTCTTGTCGGCCGGCCCAACGCGGGGAAATCGACGCTTACCAATGCGCTGGTCGGCCAGAAGATCGTTATCGCTTCATCGAAGCCGCAGACCACTCGTCACGCCGTACGCGGCATTGTGCATCGGCCGGATGCCCAGCTTGTGCTCATCGACACACCTGGACTGCACAAGCCCCGCACACTGCTGGGCGAGCGGCTCAATGATGTCGTCCGGACAACCTGGTCAGAGGTCGACGTGGTCGGCGTATGCCTTCCGGCCAATGAGCGGATCGGTCCAGGTGATCGATATCTGGTCGGTGAACTTGCAGCGCTGCCTAGAAAACCGAGCCTGATAGCGATTGCCACCAAGTCCGATCTTGCATCGCCCGATCGCATGGCCGAGCATCTGGGCGGCATCGCCGCGCTCGAGGCCACGGACGACATCACGTGGGCCGACATCATCCCCGTCTCAGTGCCCCAACGCTTCCAGCTCGATGTCTTGAGCGATGCCGTCGTTGATCTCTTGCCCGTGGGGCCGCCGCTGTATCCCGAGGGCGAGATCACCGACGAGCCCGAGGAAACACTGGTTGCTGAACTCATCCGCGAAGCCGCCTTGGAAGGTGTACACGAGGAGCTGCCGCATTCGATCATGGTCACAGTGGAAGAAATGGGACTCCGTGACGAGCGACCCGCGGACAAGCCACTGCTCGATGTTTATGCGTCCTTGATCGTCGAGCGCGACTCGCAGAAGGGAATCATGATCGGTCGCCGTGGAACTCGGCTGCAAGAGATCGGCGCCGCCGCCCGCCACCAGATCGAGGCCTTGCTTGGCACCCCGGTCTATCTGGATCTGCGGGTCAAGGTGCTCAAGGAATGGCAACGCGACCCGAAACATTTGAACCGACTGGGGTTTTGATATTACCTTTTTGGGTAAGAGGCTATTTTCATCGGTATGTCATGTCATGCGATCATGCCTGGTAAGACTTTCGAAGGTCTCAGCTCACCGGTGAGTATCCACTCGACCGTGTGAGCTCGCCGAGGAGAGGATTGCCAGCCCATGGTCGCTCATCCGCTTGACCCGCTCTCAGGGACAGAATTCCAAAGCACGGCGGCGATATTGCGGAGAGACCAAGGTGTGACCGAGTCGTGGCGTTTCGCTTCGATCGAGCTCAAGGAACCACCCAAGGCTGAGGTCAAGGCCTGGAGGCCGGGCGATCCAGTGCCGCGGCGGTCATTTTCGGTTCTATGGGACCGCGAGACGAATGAAACCTACGAAGCTGTGGTCGATCTTGTCGGTGATCGAGTCGATTCGTGGACTCACCAGCCGGGTGTGTGTCCCAACTTCACCCTTGACGAGTATCACGACGTCGATCACGCGCTACATCAGCATCCAGAGGTGCTTGCCCGACTAAGTGCGCGAGGCATCACTGACCCGTCACTGGTGCTCTTCGACGTCTGGACCTATGGCAAGGCAATGATGCCCGAGCAGTGGCGAGATCGGCGTCTCGGCTGGTGCGACTTGTGGATGCGAGAGACACCGGAGGGCAATCCGTACGCCCATATCATCTCCGGTCTCAAGATCATCGTCGACGTGAACACACTCGAAGTGCTCGAGATCGAAGATCACCACGACTATGGCCTGCCGAAGGTCGATGGTGAATACGATCCCCGTGTACGCGGCACGCGAGAGCGCACTGACCTCAAACCACTCGAGATCAGCCAGCCCGACGGAGTCTCTTTTACTGTCGATGGCAACGAGCTCCGGTGGCAGAACTGGTCAATGCGGTTGGGCTTCAACTACCGGGAAGGCCCGGTGATCTACCAGGTCGCCTTTGATGATCAGGGCACTCGGCGCGACGTGGCATATCGGATGTCGTTTGCCGAGATGGTCGTACCGTACCGGGATCCAGGCTTCGATCACTACCGGCGGACCGCGTTCGACATCGGTGAGTGGGGCCTCGGCTACATGGTCACCTCGCTGGAGTTGGGCTGTGACTGCCTCGGCGAGATCGTGTACGTCGATGCCGTGATGCCCGATACCAAGGGCGATCCGATGGAGATCCCGCGCGCCGTCTGCCTCCATGAGGAAGACGCCGCAGTGCTGTGGAAGCACGTCGACGCGGAGACGGGCGCCCAGGTTCGTCGGATGCGCCGGATGGTCGTCTCGACGCACGTAACGGTTGCCAACTACGAATACCTGGTCTATTGGCGGTTCTATCAGGATGGAAACATCGAATGTGAGGTGCGCGCCAGTGGCCTCATGGTGACAACGCCCATGCAGAACGATGGGGACAGCTCGCCGTACGGCACCACGGTCGACACCCGGACGTACGCCCCGTTCCACCAGCACTTCATCATCGCCAAACTCGACCTCGACATCGACGGTGAAGACAACACTGTGGTCGAGGTGGACTCAGTCGCCGCTCCTATCAGTGATGACAACCCGTACGGACTGGCGATGTCGACAGAGTCCACGACGATTGAGACAGAGAGTCAGTCGGCCAGAGACTTCAACTGGGAGACACAGCGAGTCTGGAAGGTGATCAACCCCAACAAGGTGAATCGGCATGGGACCAACACCGCTTACAAGCTGGTACCCGGGGCGGCGATCCCCTCGCTGCTCGACTCCTCCTCGCCGGTATACCAGCGCGCTCCAGTCGTTGATCACACCGTTTGGGTAACTGCCTACGACGATGCCGAGCGCTGGCCGGCGGGTGACTACCCGACCCAGTCAAGTGAGGACACCGGCATCACCCGTTGGATTGGTGAGGACGCTCCACTGGTGGGAACCGACGTGGTGCTTTGGTACGTCTTCGGGATCCACCACATCACACGAATCGAGGACTGGCCGATCATGCCAGTCGACATCATCTCGTTCTGGCTCAAACCATTTGGTTTCTTCGACCAGAACCCGTCCCTCGACGCCCCCAGCACCATGTCCAGCGCCGGCGGCCATACCCACCCTGAACATGCGGGGCGATGACGGATTTCCAATCAAACAAGCCTGAGAGGTTAGGCCATGACGGAGAAGAAGGTCTTTTCGAACATCATCAACGGTGAAGAGCGCCCAGCGGCGTCGGGGGACACCTTGGACATCTTTAACCCCTCCACTGGCGAGGTTTACGCAACCTCGCCCAACTCGGGCCCAGAAGACATCGACGCTGCGTTCCGTGCGGCGGCCGAAGCCTTCGAGTCGTATCGCTGGACCACCCCGAGCGAACGGCAGCGTTTCCTGTTGCGGCTGGCCGACCTGATCGAATCGGAGGCCGAGGAGCTGGTACGCCTCGAAAGTGAGAACACCGGCAAACCCTATTCACTGACCTTGTCGGAGGAGATCGTCCCTATGGTCGATCAGATCCGATTTTTCGCCGGCGCATGTCGGGTGCTGGAGGGAAAGTCTGCCGGCGAGTACATGAGAGGCTTCACCTCCTACGTCCGCAGAGAGCCTCGTGGTCCGGTCGGTCAGGTAGCGCCGTGGAACTACCCCATGATGATGGCGGTCTGGAAGTTCGCACCCGCACTTGCCGCCGGCGACACCGTCGTACTCAAGCCTTCGGACACCACACCCGCCTCGGCGGAGTGGATGGTGAGGAAGATGCAAGAAATCTTCCCCAAGGGCGTAACAAACCTGATCTGCGGTGATCGGGATACCGGTGCCGCGTTGGTATCGCACAAGACTCCGGTGATGGTCTCGATCACTGGGTCCACACGAGCTGGCATAGCCGTGGCGACTGCGGCGGCAGCCGACGTGAAAGTCGCTCACCTCGAGCTGGGAGGCAAAGCCCCGGTTGTCGTGTTCAACGATGCCGATCTGCCCTCCACTGTCGAGGGCATCAAGGTAGCCGGCTATTTCAACGGCGGCCAGGACTGCACGGCAGCAACCCGTGTCATCTGCCAGTCCGGTGTCTATGACGATTTCGTGACCGAGCTCGGCAACGCAGCATCGGAGACTCGAACCGGCTATGACCCCGAGGACGAGGACTTGTTCTATGGGCCGATCAACAATGCCAATCAGCTGCGGCACGTTTCCGGGCTGGTGGAGCGGGCCCCGGAGCATGCCAGGGTTGTGACTGGCGGCAAGCAGGCAGGCGAACGCGGCTACTTCTACGAGCCAACGGTGATCGCCGACGTTCAGCAGCGCGACGAGTTGATCAGCACGGAAATCTTCGGACCGGTGATCACGGTGCAAAAGTTCAGCGACGAGGACGAGGCAGTGAGACTCGCAAACGACAGTGAGTACGCGTTGGCCTCCTCGGTCTGGACATCAAACGCCGGCTCCGCGGCGCGGATGTCAGCCCGCCTGGACTTCGGCTGTGTGTGGGTGAACTGTCATATCCCACTGGTGGGCGAGATGCCGCACGGCGGCTACAAGCACTCCGGCTACGGCAAGGACCTCTCCTCCTACGCGTTGGAGGAGTACACCCGGATCAAGCACGTCATGCAATACCACGGATTCGAGGGCTGAATCCTTCGTCATAACCCCACAATTCAAAATCCAGCTCGGAAGGGTCGTCGAGATGGCAGATAAGGGCTTGAAGAGCAACGTCGTCGGCTTGTTCGGTGGCACCATGCTGGGGATTTCCTCGGTGGCACCGGCGTACGCCTTGACTGCCACGCTTGGCATCCTGGCTGCGAGCGTCGGCGCGAAGACTCCGGTGGTGATCATCGCCGGATTCTTGCCGATGTTCTTTGCGGCGTACGCCTATCGCGAGTTCAACAGAGTCATGCCCGACGCCGGCACGTCGTTCACCTGGACGTCGAAGGGGTTCGGTCCGTACATCGGCTGGCTGGGTGGCTGGGCGGCAGTGATCGCGTGCGTCATCGTGCTCTCCAACCTCGCGGGTGTGGCCGTCCAGTTCTTCTACCAGTTCATTGGCAGCGCGGCGAACTCGGAGATGATCAGCGGTCTGTGGCAAAACAAGTGGATCAACGTAGCGACGTGTTTGGTCTTCATTGCGATAGCGACATACATCGCCTATCGGGGCATCGACACAACCGAGCACGTGCAGATGGTGCTCGTCATCTTCCAGCTCGTCATGCTGCTGGTCTTTTCCGTACTCGCAATCGTCAAGTCGGGCAGCTCCGAGGTAGGCGAGGCGTTCAGCTGGTCCTGGTTCAGTCCTGCTGGCCTCACCCTGTCCGCGTTCATCGCCGGGCTCTCCGGCTCGATTTTCGCATTCTGGGGTTGGGACACCGCCCTCACGGTGAACGAGGAGTCCAAGAACAGCGACACAACTCCCGGTAGGGCGGCATTGCTGTGCGTGCTGTCGATTTTGCTCACCTACCTGCTGGTGGCCGTCGCCACCGAGATGTATGCCGGACTCGGAGAGACCGGGCTCGGCCTGAGCAATCCAGACACCTCAGACAATGTCTTCGGTGCCCTTGCCATACCGGTCCTTGGCCACCCTCTCGACCTCGCCTTATTTCTTGCGGTGCTTGCCTCCTCGGCCGCAAGTTTGATCACAACTATCCTGCCCACCACACGAACCTTGCTCGCTATGGGCGCATATAAGGCCATCCCTGCGGCTTTCGCCAGGCTGCATCCGGTTCACAAGACACCGTCGTTCGCCACGGTAGTAGCTGGAATTGGAGCGGGCGCCTTCTACGCCATCATGACGTGGCTCAGTGAGCGTGTGCTGACCGACACCATCTACTCCCTGGGCATCATGATCTGCTTCTACTACGGACTGACGGCATTCGCCTGCATCTGGTTCTTCCGCCATCAGCTCTTCAGAAACTTCAATAACTTCATCTTCAAATTCTTGTTCCCGTTGCTCGGGGGACTCGGGTTGTTCTTCGTCTTCATCATCACGTTGCGGGACAGTGCGAGCCCGGATTACGGCAGCGGCGCGAATATCGGAGGCGTCGGACTTGTGCTGATCCTCGGGCTCGGATTGATCTTGCTCGGTATCGTATTTATGTTGATCATGCGCGCCCGCCAGCCGGAATTCTTCCGCGGAGAGACTGTGATCCACGAGTCGGCACACGAGCACATGGCCAAACACGAGCATCTCGTGGCGTGATCATCTTGTGAAGCAATTTTGGACTGACTACCAGCTAAGGAAGCGAGCAGCGTCATGACCCGTTACGGCGCTCAATTCGGTCCCGACTTCACATTCCTCGGGGTACCGGAATGCGACCTGGAGGATGAAAGCAGCTATGCGGATGCCGATGTGGTGATCTTGGGAGCGCCTTTCGATGGCGGCACGTCCTATCGCGCAGGTACGCGCTTCGGTCCCCAGGCCATTCGAATGACCGACTACTTGCCGCATGACGGATCCCGGCCTTCGCTGGCTCTACGGACCGATGGCCTGGCTGATCTGAAGGTGTACGACGCCGGTGATGTGGAGATGTATTCCGGTGATATCGAAGTCGCTCTTCCGGCGCTCGAAGCGGCGGTTGAGAAGGTGGCTCAAGCTGGCGCGATTCCACTCTCCCTGGGCGGGGACCACTCGATCGCCTACCCGGACGCCAAGGGCTGTGCGAACGTGATTGGTGCCGGTCGGGTCTCGATGATCCATTTCGACGCCCATGCCGACACCGGCGACATCGAGTTCGGCTCGCTCTGGGGTCACGGTCAGCCGATGCGCAGGTTGATCGAGTCAGGTGCCGTTCGCGGCGACCGGTTCTTACAAATTGGGTTGCGCGGCTACTGGCCACCACCAGAAACCCTGGACTGGATGGCCGCACAGCACATGCGCTCCTATGAAATGACCGAAATCGTCCATCGGGGCCTAGCCGAGTGCCTGACTGAAGCGTTCACGATCGCTACCGACGATTGCGACGGGGTTTTCGTCTCCGTGGACATCGACGTATGCGACCCGGGCCACGCGCCGGGCACCGGAACTCCCGAGCCGGGAGGTTTATCCGCACGGGAGCTGCTCGATGCTGTGCGGCGAATATGCCTCGAACTCCCGGTGGTCGGTGTCGATGTCGTCGAGGTCAGCCCGCCGTACGACCATGCCGACATCACGGCGGCACTCGCCAATCGGGTTGTCCTGGAAGCGCTGTGCGCGATTGCCCGGAAACGCCGAGATGCGCGCGACGGCACGCGGTGGGATCCGCTGCTTCCGCTTCTCAGTGAGCGGGCGGCGCCGATTCCAGAGGGGACGATTGCTCATCACCATCACACCCATCTCGGTCACGATCGGGAGGATTGAGGACGACCATGAGCGAGATCTCGCAATCGGACATCGAGATCGACCTCGTCCCGCCCGACGGGCCTCGGGCTCCGGAGGTAACGGTCGGCACTGACGCAGCGTATGCAGCACCGGCTACTCATGGTCTGGGTCGGCCGCTGCGGAACATCTCCGAGGTGCGGCACTTTTTCCGCACCAATGAGGTGCCGATCTATTTCGTCGGCGCGACTCCATTCAACCTGCTGGGCCTGGATCGCTGGATACGGAACTTCTCCTATATCACTTATTACGACGGTTGGGATGGCGCGCATCCACGGGTGTTCACGCCCAAACACAAGCCCTACATCGAATTCGAGTCGGGCGAGGAGATCAACAACTGGCTGCTCGTCAATCCCGAGGTTCGGGCTCATATGTCCCGCCCAGCCCCGCGCGGCCAGCGACCGAAGGTCGCCATGGTGTTTTTCGATGCCGAGACCGAACGGATCTGCGACGAGCTGGGGTACGACCTCATCCTCCCTTCCGCTGAACTCCGTGAGCATTTGGACTCCAAGCTCGTGACGACCCGCCTCGGCAACGACGTCGGCGCAGCGAGCGTGCCCAATGTCATGGTGACGGTCGAGGAATACGACGAATTGGTCGGCGCCGCGACAGACGCCGGCCTCGGCACTGATCTTGTCGTCCAAACCGCGTACGGCGATTCAGGCAAGACAACCTTCTTCATTGATGATGAGACCGGCTGGAAGCGGCATCGCCGCGACATCATCGGCAATGAGGTCAAGGTGATGAAGCGGATCAACAACCGCCCGGTCGCGGTCGAAGCGGTTCTCACCCGCAATGGCACAGTGGTCGGCCCGTTCATGTCGGAGCTGACCGGACACGCACAGCTCACGCCGTATCGCGGCGGCTGGTGCGGCAACGAGATGTATCCAGAAGTCCTTGATGAGGACCTTCGGCGCAAAGCAGGTGGTCTCGTCGGGCGGCTGGGTGATCGTCTTGGTGCCGAGGGCTATCGAGGCTTCTTCGAGGTCGATGTGCTGATCGATACCGACACCGACGAGGTCTACCTCGGGGAGCTCAACCCCCGAATCAGTGGCGCCTCGTCGATCACCAACGTCACCGCCGGTGCGTACGCCGACATTCCGCTCTTCGCGTTTCACCTTTTGGAGTACTTCGACGTCCAGTTCGAGCTCGACATCGAAGAGATCAACGCGCGGTGGCGCGAGCTTGCCGCTGCGGACCTGTGGAGTCAGATGGTGATCAAGGAAACCTCGCCCATCGTGCAGTTGATCACCTCTGCTGCGCCCACCGGGCAGTACTCGTACAACGCCTCTGGAGCGTTGGTGTATCGGCGGGCGGCATTGGACTGGCATCAGCTGCAAAACGAATCCGAGGCGTTCTTCTTGCGCATCTATGGGCCCGGCGACTACCGCTGGAAGGGTGCTGACCTGGGGGTCTTGGTCACCAAGGGGCGCTTACAGCGACGAGCAGGTGATGGAACGGATGCACTGACCATCCGCGCGAAGCATCTCATTGATTCGATTCGCGAGCAGTACACCGGCCAGCCTCTGGCCGACGCCGACGCAAGCGCCGCGCCACTGGCGACGGCAGTCTCAATGGCGAAGTGAGAGACGCGGCGTGATCGGCTCAACGGCCAGCCGTCCGCCTTTTCCTGTCACGCTGGATAACTGGCAGACAGCGGATCGGGTCGGTTGGACGTTCTGCCACATCGCGGAGATCTTTCCGACAGCGATCATCTCGCGCGGTTCTGGCCGGGCGGCTCCGCTCCCGAAGCGCATCACATCGTTAGTCGACGTGCGCTGCCGAGATGCCGACGGAGAATCTACGACGGTCGGTGCGGTCATGAAGGCCACCGAGACCGACGGCTGGATGGTGGTACACGACGGCAAGCTCGTCGCAGAGCAGTACGCCGGGGAAATGGAGCCCGACACGCTGCACCTGCTCATGTCGGTCAGCAAATCCATCGTCGGCATCCTGGTCGGTGCGCTGGCCGCGCAAGGCGTCCTCGACCTCGAGGAGCAGGTCACTGCCCTTGTGCCGGATCTCGAGCGCAGCGGTTACCGGGGGGCCACAGTGCGCCAGCTTCTTGACATGCGCTCTGGCATCGCCTTTTCAGAGGACTATCTGGATCCAGATGCCGAGGTCCGGGTGCTCGAACAGGCGGTCGGCTGGGCCCCACGTCGCTCACCTGATGTGCCGAAGACGCTTCGTGGGTTTCTGCTGACGCTCCGCCAGGCCCGCGAGCACGGCGGCCCCTACGAATATCGCAGTTGTGAGACTGACGTATTGGGCTGGGTGTGTGAGGCTGCGACTGGTCAGCGCTTGCCCCGGTTAGCGGGGAAACTGATCTGGTCGCGCCTCGGGGCCGATTTTGACGCCAATATCGGAATCGACGCCGAAGGCACCGGCCTGTTCGACGGCGGCATCTCCGCTGCGCTGTGTGATCTTGCCCGCTTCGGCGTGATGATCGCCCAAGAGGGCACATCAATGACCGATCAGCAGGTGGTGCCAGGGGCTTGGATCGAGGACAGCTTCGCTGGCGGCCCTGACTCGCGCGAGGCATTCGCGTCAAGCCCGGACGACACCCGGATGCGCGGTGGCATGTATCGCAATCAGTTCTGGTTCCCATGGCCAGACCGTCAGGTGCTGTTGTGCCTGGGCATCCACGGACAAATGATCTACGTCGACCGTACGACAGGCCTTGTGGCGGTTAAGGTCTCGAGCTGGCCAACGCCACAAGATCCTTGGAAGCTCTTTTCAACGCTGGCCGCCTTCGATGCAATTAGCGCTGAAATGGCCCCACACCCCGGATAAGGGAGCGCTCATATGCAGTGGCGCAGCAAGGACACCTAAAAGAGCCGTATGACGATGGAGGTCAGACGTGAGCGACGGACAGAGCACAATCTCAAAGCTGTTCGGATCCAGAAAGCTGAAAGGGATTTCGGACATTCGAACGTTCTTCAGGACGAATGCGCAGCCCATCTTCTTCATCGGTCCCACGGCGTTCAATCTGCTCGGCATCGACCGGTGGGTGCGCAACTTCGGGTACATCGTCTACTACGACTCCTGGGCCTCGGGCCATCCTCGGGTCTTCACACCCGCGAACAAGCCGTACGTCGAGTTCGAAAGCAGTGAGGAGATCAACAACTACCTGCTTCGGGATCGCGAAGTGCAGGCGTTCATGGAGTCGAGATCACCATCGGGCCTCCGCCCGATGGTCGCAATGGTCTTCTTCGACGAGGAGACCGAGGAGATATGCAGGGAGCTCGACTACGACTTGATCTTGCCCACGGACGAGCTGCGCCGTCGCCTCGATTCCAAGATCGTCACCACAAAGCTTGGCGAGGAAGCCGGCGCTCCTTCGGTGCCAAATGTGCTGGGTCACGCGGACAGCTACCTGAAGCTGAGCGAGCTTGCAAGCAATGCCGGCCTCGGATCAGACCTGGTTGTCCAGACGCCTTATGGGGATTCTGGCAAAACCACCTTCTTCATCACCTCTGAGTCGGACTGGGCACGCGACAGCGAGAACATCATCGGTGAAGAGCTGAAGATCATGAAGCGGATCAATAATCACGCGGCGGCTGTCGAGGCAGTGAACACCAGCCAAGGAACCGTGGTCGGTCCGTTCATGACTGACCTGACGGGCTACCCGGAGCTGACTCCTTATCGCGGGGGTTGGTGCGGTAACGACCTGTTCCCAGAGGCTCTGTCAGAAGCCCATCGTGCCACGGCGATCAGCCACGTGCGACGGCTTGGCGACCGCCTCCGCCGGGAGGGCTACAAGGGCTTCTTCGAGGTGGACGTGCTGATCGATATGGATTCGGATGAGGTTTACCTCGGGGAGCTGAATCCGCGCATTTCCGGGGCCTCGTCAATGACCAACGTGACTGCCGGTGCCTATGCCGACATCCCGTTGTTCCTCTTCCACTTGCTTGAGTTCATGGACGTTGACTACACGGTCGATGTGGACGAGATCAACGAGCGATGGCGCGAACTCGCTGCAGTCGACGTCTGGGCCCAGCTGATCATGAAGGAGCCGAACGACTCCGTGGAGCGGATCCTGGCGGCGCCCCAAACTGGCACGTACCGGCTTGACGAGGACGGCAATTTGACCTTTGTGCATGTCAGCTACGACTGGCATGAGGTCACCCATGAAGACGAGTGTTTTTTCATGCGGGTGTACGGGCCGGGTGACTATCGGTTCAAGGGTGCCGACCTGGGCATCCTCGTCACCAAGGGACGGATGCAGACCGCCGAGGGCCTGACCAAACGTTGCCGGAGCTACATCGAGGGCATCCGTTCCCTCTATACGAGCGAAGCGATTCCGGAGCCGCCATCGGTCGCGCCTATTGGCTACGTCAAGTGACATGGAAAGGATTCAACGCGTAAGTGAGCGCGTTTGGAGCGGACCTTTGAAGGTCAACTGTGCCCGCGCTCGCGGCCCTCGACGATACCGATAGGCCCGTGGACGTTCCTGACATCACCGGCCAAACCCGCTAGGTGACGTCCTGCTGCGACGAACGCCCGAATGGTGTCGATCAACGCCGTGGGGTCTTGGGCGGTCGGCCAGGAAGACATCTTCACCGAGACCGTGCGGGTCGCCTGGTCGACCAGCACCATCTGGCCATGGATGCCTAGGCACAGCTGGAGGTCGCCGAGCGGTCCCGGTACGAACCAGAACTGGTTGCGATACCAGCCACCAGTGAGGATCGGCTCCGAGTCAGAGGCTGCAAAGGCAGCCCTGATGTCTGGATCGAGCGCGCGGGCCTCCTGCAGCCACCGTTCCGGCACGATCGAGGTGTCCTGCACATAGCCGTCGTCCAAGATCAATTGACCGAACCGGGCCGCGTCTCGTGCGCGAGCCGACATGCCGCCATCATGGATGGCCGAGCCGAGGCCGTCGCAGGTGATTTCGGCGTCGAACTCTGCACCCATCGGCTGCCACATCAACAGTGAGATGAGCTCGGCCATGCGGGTACCAGCGGCGCGTTCGCACACCCAGCCGAGCATGTCGGTGTCTGCTGATCGGTACACGAACGGTCCGCCGTGATCGGTGTCCCTGCCCAGCTGGGTGAGGTAGAAGTACATCCCCCGCACCTCGTCATGGTCCTCGCCCGGTCGCCAGCCCATGTGTCGCTCCATCACCCGGACTTCGGCGTCGCGATTGGTGTATTCCTCGCGGAATGCGACTCCGGTACGCATGTTCAGGAGGTGCCGGACGGTTGCACCGTCATAGCCTGAGCCGATGATCTCTGGGACGTAGCTGCTGGCCTGGGCGTCCGGGTGGAGCAGGCCTTGTTCGACAAGGATTCCGGCGATGCAGCCGACCACAGATTTCGTCACCGACATCAGCAGATGGGGAGTCTCATCGGACATTCCGTTGAGGTACTGCTCGTACACGATCTGGCTGTCGTGCAGCACCACAACCGCATCCGTCCACGTCTGCGCAATCACTTCACCGAATGTCGACGTCTCTCCTGCAAGCCGATGTACGGTGACGTCGTCCGGCAGCCCAGCAGCACCGTGCTGCACGAAACGCCGAGCATCATGCCAGCGGGAGATCCGCTGGGTCGGTATCAGCTCGCGCAAGTGTTGGAACGACCACCGGTTGTACGGGGGGTCCTGCCAGTTGGCAAGCGTGACCCGCGACTCCGCGGACGGTGGAAAACCGGACATCAGTGGCTCACGCGCCATGCCGGGGACCATACCCTCTGGCGTGGTTTTCAACTGATGAAACGACGCAGGTCGGTTCAACTCTCTCCAGAGCGACGCAGGGCTGCTGCGGTTCGGCGGTGCTCGCGGCAGACTGTGGGCGGTCCCTGGCCGTCGACCTCAGCCCCCTCGGCTACGTCGGTAGGTGCTGCGGCTCTGGACCGGTTCGTGCCGCCAGTGACCTATCAATCGTTGAGAGATGAGTGGCTGCCAGCGGCGCTGCAAGCTGCAAACCCTTGGAGCGTTCCCCGTCGGGTCAATGGTGTGCTGCAACCGCCTGCAACCGCCTGGGTGAAGCCATAAACCTGGCCTTAGAAGGCCCGCGAGTCGCCACTTGGCGTTTCGTTCCCACAAGATCGGTTCGCAATCTACGTGCACGTAGCTTCCTTACCGTCTACATAGGTTGCAACCTGTGCAGACCGCAGGCAACCTACGTCAACGTAGGTCGCCGCGAGCGAGGCTCTGGCTCAGGCGGACGCCTCAAGATGCAGCTCGTACATGTTGAAGATGCGAGACAGTCGATAGCCCAGAGCCTCGTTTACCTTGATCATGAAGTTGTTGTCTACGTTGTTCCAGGTCTCGATGATCTTCAGCTGCGGTTCGACCTCGGCCAGCCAGCGCATCATGTCGATCTTGAGCAATAGACCTAGCCGGTGACCCCGATGCTGGCGGGCGACCGCGGTGTCGCCCTGACCGCCCACATCAGGCTGCAGCGGATGGACCCCGACGATGGTGTGACCGCCCACCTCGCCAGTGGTGCGGTGGCGCGCAATAACGCGATAGGCCCGCACCCCACGGGCCATCAGTGCCGTTTCCCGGTCTTGGAGCCGCTGCAGATCAAACTTCTCATTTTCATAAGTCAGGTCGCCCATTGGCGCATCGTTGATCGCCGCGGTTACCTCGAGGAGCTCGCCAAGCACCGCATCCGCGATCGGCGGTTGCAGCCGCTCTAAAAAATAGTCAGACGCTGCGGCCTCGGCGACGGTCCACAGCCGACGCATCGCAGTTTCGTCGACGTCGGCAAGTACCTGGCGGCGACGAGCGTCGTGACTGGCGTAACTGAAGCCGAACCCTTCAACGAACTTGCGAGCGCCTTGATCATCTTCAGCTGTGCCAACCCAGATCGTGTTGCGGCCCGCTTCTCGCGCACGCCGCAGTGCCTCATTCATGATCGCCGAGCCATGGCCGCGGTGACGATGATCGGGATGAACCCGAATCTGAGCCCAGATCAGATGCAAGTTGTCGCGAGTCGGCATGTCCAGCGCAAGTACGCCAACAGGGTCGGCGGCCTCCGAGGGTGCGTAGAGATAGCACTCTGCGGGGTCGAGGTCCCAGCCGTAACGCAGGTCATCAGCCAGCATCTCGGGAATGATCAGGAACGCTTCGGAATCATCGATCTGTCGCGCCGCCTCCTCGATGCAGGCAACCGCAGTGACCTGAGTCATGTCGTCAGGATCGACGCGTACGAATGGCATCCAACAAGGGTGACGTACCCGGTCGCGGTCCCGCCACCGAATATTCCAGACAACGCTTTGGGTGACAACGACAGGCTCTGTTACAGTGACGACGTGGCAAGCGTCCAGCGCCGTTTGGCGCTGCTTCTCCTCCGCTGCCGCAGCGAGGCCCATTAGGGGGGCCGGCATCCTCGCTGCGGAGTCTTGACGTGCTTCCGGTCCGCTCCACATCCACCAGCGAGGAATCATGTCAGACATCGCCACTTCCGTTACGTCAGCGGGCTCTAGTGCGTTCGGTACGAAGGTGCAGCACGTACCAGTGCAGCAGCCCAGCCCGATGCCCTTCCACCGGTATCGCGCGTTCACGCCAATTGATCTTCCGGATCGCACCTGGCCGTCCAATGTGATCACCAAAGCGCCCCGTTGGCTGTCAACCGATCTTCGTGACGGCAACCAGGCGTTGATCGATCCGATGACCCCAGCTCGCAAGCACAAGATGTTCGAGCTGCTGGTTCAGATGGGCTACAAGGAGATCGAGATCGGATTTCCCTCTGCTAGCCAGGCCGACTTCGACTTCGTCCGACAGCTGATCGAACAGGACAAAATTCCCGACGACGTTGTCGTTTCGGTGCTGACCCAGGCCCGTGAGGACCTCATCGAGCGCACGGCGGAGTCCATCGTCGGTGCCAAGACAGCAACCATCCACATGTACAACGCCACAGCGCCGTTGTTCCGCCGCGTGGTCTTCCATGTCGACAAGGCAGAATGCATCGCCTTGGCTACGCGTGGCACAGAGCTGGTGATGAAGTACGCCGAGCAATACCTGGGCGACGTGGAGTTCGGCTACGAATACTCGCCGGAGATCTTCACGGGCACCGAGATGGAGTTCGCGGTCGAGGTGTGCAACGCGGTGATGGATGTCTGGCAGCCGTCACAGGGCCGGGAGATCATTTTGAACCTGCCTGCAACCGTCGAGATGGCGACGCCGAATGTGTACGCCGATCAGATCGAATGGTTCAGCCGGCATGTCCATAGCCGCGAGCATGTCGCCATCTCGCTGCATCCGCACAACGACCGCGGCACGGCGACTGCCGCGACCGAGCTGGCCTTGATGGCTGGCGCGGACCGGGTCGAGGGCTGCCTATTCGGTCATGGTGAACGCACCGGCAATGTGGACCTGGTGACGTTGGGCATGAACCTGTTCTCACAAGGAATCGACCCCAAGATCAACTTCTCCAAGATCGACGAGATCCGTCGCACGGTGGAGTACTGCACCAACCTGCCGGTCCACCCGCGCCACCCTTACGCGGGCGACCTGGTCTACACCGCGTTCTCCGGCAGTCACCAGGACGCGATCAAGAAGGGCCTGGAGGATCTGGAGAAGCGGGCCGAGGCACAAGGCATCGGCGTACGCGAGATCGCCTGGCAAGCGCCCTATCTGCCGATCGATCCCTATGATGTTGGCCGCACGTATGAGGCGGTCATCCGGGTGAACTCCCAGTCCGGCAAGGGCGGAGTCGCCTACATCATGAGGTCCGAGCACAACTTGGATTTGCCGCGGCGGCTGCAGATCGAATTTTCCAAGGCCGTACAGGCACATACTGACGCCGGCGGGGGAGAGGTCAGCCCGAGCAGGCTCTGGGAGATCTTCCAGTTCGAGTACCTGGAGCCAGACAGCCCGCTGCGACTCGTGAGTGTGTCGACAGCATCCACAGCAGACGGCCAGACCTCACTTACCGCTCAGGTCGTGGCACGAGGTTGGATGCAAACGGTCACTGGCGAGGGCAACGGCCCAGTGTCGGCGTTCGTGGACGCGATCTCCACCCTTGATCATCACGTACGCGTACTGGACTACACCGAACACGCGCTATCTGCCGGTGGGGATGCGCTCGCCGGCGCTTATGTCGAGTGCGAGGTCGGACGGGGTGAAGACAGCGTAGTTGTCTGGGGAGTAGGCATGGACGCAAACATCGTCACTGCCTCACTCAAGGCCGTTACCTCGGCCATCAACCGAGTGGGCTGAGGCCTACTTCCCAGAAAGCGATGGAGGTTCCCGCCGTGATATGCGGCGGGAACCTTCATTAGCGGAAGCCGTTGGCGGCTGTGCGCGCGGGCACCGTCGGCGAGTAGATCCAGGCCTGGAAGAACGGTCCAAGATCGACTGTGGTGTCGGACTGCGCATCGGCCATCCACTCCTCGAGAGTGCGACTCCCTGGATCTTGAGCCCAGTCCCTGGACAATTTGAAAAAGGCCTCGTCACCCATCACGTTGCGTAAAGCCTGCAGCGCCATCGGGCCGCGTATGTACACCACATCGAAAAGATGCGATCTGCCGGGATCGATCATGGTGATCTTCCAGAACTTATCGTCGTCCTTCAGCCGGTCGTACGCGCGATTCAAGACATCATTGGCCTTGCGGCCGCCTGTCCGCTCGGCCGCACCCCATTGCGCCCATGACGCGTAGCCCTCGGTGGTGAAGATGTCGTTCCATTGCCGCACCGTGACGTTGTCGCCGAACCACATGTGAGCCAACTCGTGGGTAAGCAGGCCCGGCTCGAAGTCGCGGTTCAGGATCGCCTTGGCGTCATAGACCGGCCGGGTCTGCGTCTCCAGCCCGCCGAACCACAGCTGATGTACGGGGACGATCCCGCCGATCTCGGTGAACGGGTACGGGCCGAACATCGTCTCCAGCGTCCTAATTCGCTGCCCGGAGGTCATCAACGCCGCCATGGCCGTCTTCCGCTGATCCGCCGGAAGTTTCTCAGACACCGCATAGACATAGGGCAAGCCATGATCAATGCCTTGCTTCACCTCGTAGTGGCCGATGGCCATGAAGTTCAGATAAGACGCCATTGGCTGGCGGGCGACCCAATGCCAGGTGTTGAAATCCTTCTCATTTCCCGTGTCGGCCGACTCCAGCCGACCCACGCTAATGGCCTCCATACCGGCCGGCACCCTGATCGAGACGTCCATGAGGGCGGGATCCGATGGATGATCATTAGCCGGATACCACCACGCAGAGCTCTCCGGCTCTCCAGCCACGATCCACTCGCCATCGGCTGCCGACCACGGCCCCACGTCACCCTGCTTGATGTCACCCGGCTTGCCCGAGTAGCCGACGACCACCTGGAACGTGCTACCCATTTCAATCGCTTGCGCCGGCTTGACATAGACGTCGGAGAAACCTCGCGCGATCGCCTCCGCAGGCACACCATTCACAGTGACTTTGTCGGTGTGCAGGGCAAGGTCGAAGTAGAAAGAGTTGAGGTGCTGGGTGGCTTGTGCACTGATGGTCGTCGTGCCGGTGATGGTCTGACTCCGTGGGTCCCAATTGATCACGATCTGGTACTTGGCCACGTCGTAGCCGCTGTTGCCGGCTTGCGGATAGTAAGGATCGCCGAGTCCAGGTTCGCCATCAGTGGCGTTGGGATCATGTGGTGGCGGCGTCGTCACACTGCTCGGAGGCTGTCGCTGCCGAGTGGTCAGCGCCCAAGCCAACCCGAGTGGCGCCGCCATGATGACCAGCAAGACCACCGGCAGGATGACCGCGAGCAGGTACGCCACCCGATGCGGCCGCTGGACTGCCGGCTGCTGGACTGGCGGCCGCTGCGGCGAGACTGGGGCCGGTGCCGGATCTGTGAAGGGTTGTGCCTGGGGCGGCGACCACCTCGGATCAACGCTCGACATGTACCAAGGATTTGAGGCCGCGGTCAAGGTGCCAAGCAAGGAAGGCCGCTGTCATCCCGCTTGCTTCCTGCGCCACATGATCAGCTACCTGGCGGGTATCGGGCCACCGGCCCTCGAGCAGTGCCCCCAGCAAGACCAATGTCTCTGGAGCAGGCCGCGCCGCTCCGGCCGGGCGGCAGCGCTCGCATACGGCACCGCCTAGCGCGGGAGAAAATGCCCGGTGCGGCCCAGCGACGCCGCAGCGTGCGCAATCTGCAAACGACGGAGCATACCCGGCGGCGGCCAGCGCCCGCAGCAGGTAGGAGTCCAAGATCAACGTTGCTGGACGCGGGCCGTCGGAGGTTCCGTGGTTGAGTGCTCGCAGGGCTCCGACGAGGAGCAGGTACTGCTGAAGTGCTGGTTCGGATTCCTCGACGACGAGGCGGTCGGCGGTCTCCAGCATGACTTCCCCAGCTGTGTACGCGGGATAGTCGTCGGTCAGCGGTTGCCCGAAGGCATCCAGCGACACCACCTGGGTGATCACATCGAGCGTGTGCCCGACAGCAAGCTGGAGGTCGATGTGGGAAAACGGTTCCAGCCGAGCGCCGAATTTTGAGGTCGTGCGGCGTACCCCTTTAGCTACGGCTCGAATCTTGCCGTGGCGGCGGCTCAGCATGGTGATGATCCGATCCGCCTCGCCGAGCTTGTGCGTGCGAAGAACCACTGCTTCGTCACGGTAAGTCGGCACCTCGATATTGTCCCTGACGTGGCCAAGCTTTCCAGGAGTGCGCCGCGTCCGACACCGGGTCGCAAAACGAACGCGGAGCCATTCTCTGGTGCTCGGCCGCCGAGTCCGCCGGCCTCACATCCCAGCGGCGTCCAGCCGCCCCAGATACCACAAGATCGGCTGCCGAGGCATGTAGCCATCGTGATGGACGGCAATGGGCGCTGGGCCAAGGCTCGTAACCTGCCGCGCACCGAAGGTCATGCCAGGGGTGAAGCGTCGCTGTTCGACGTGATTGAGGGGGCCATCGAGGTCGGCGTGAAATACCTCTCGGCGTACGCGTTCTCCACCGAGAACTGGAACCGCTCCCCGGACGAGGTCCGCTGGCTGATGGGCTTCAACCGTGATGTGATCAGAAGGCGGCGGGACCAGCTCGATGCCATGGGGGTGCGGGTGCGCTGGGCCGGCCGGAGGCCGCGGCTGTGGCGGAGTGTGATCAGCGAGCTCGAGGATGCGGAGCGGCGTACTGTCAGCAACAACGTACTTACGTTGCAGTTTTGCGTGAATTACGGAGGCCGGGCCGAGATCGTCGACGCAGCCCGGCGTGTGGCACTACTGGCCACTGAAGGGCGTCTCGATCCAGGCAAGCTCACCGAGGAGCGATTCCGGCATTTCCTGGATGAGCCGGACATCCCTGACGTCGATCTCTTCGTCCGTTCCTCAGGTGAGCAACGGACGTCGAACTTCCTGCTGTGGCAGAGCGCGTACGCAGAGCTGGTATTCCTTGATCGACTGTGGCCTGATTTCGACCGCCGCGATCTGTGGCGGGCGATTGAGCTCTACGCCCAACGGGACCGGCGCTACGGCGGGGCGGTGCCGTAGTTTGATTGCTCCGCTCGCTGGCGCTCGCTCCGCGCGGACCGCGCCTTTTGAGTGCGCCTACTTCGTCACGCAGCTCGCCGCTGGGGCTGGTGCTCGCTTCGCTCGCGCGTTCTTGATCAGTCGCTCGGGGACGGAGAAGCGTGTCCCTTCCCTCCTCCTCAGCACGGCGCGTGGCGCAATCCGTCGCCGTGATCAGCGAGACCTGAGCCTTTATGCGGATTGAGCGTCTTCGCACTTCTGGTGGGAAACGTACCCCTCAACGCGTGTAGAGCCGGACGTTTCGCGACTTCTGGTGGGAAACGTCCACGCCGCCAGTTGTCACAGACCGGCGTTCTTGCCGAGCCACCCAAGTGCTGGTGCAACGGTCGGCGCGTAGGTGTCGAAGTTGTGGCCACCGCTCGGCAGCACCATTGTGCTCACACCTGGTATGCCGCTTGCTGCCGCGATGGCCCGCTTGGCATCGGCATAGTGGACGCCGTCCCAAGACTCGCGGTCACCTTTCGAGGTAATGATCAACAGGTGAACCGGATAGCTCAAGGTATGTCTGATCAGCCACAGCGGAGAGTTTTCGTTGCGCAGCACTCGGCTGTGGTTGAACAGATTGCCGGTGGTGTGATCTTCTTCGGCGCCGAAGTAGCCGCCAATGCTGACAGCGGCGACGAACGATGTCGGATGGCGTAACAGCATCTTGCTGGCGCAGAAGGCCCCAGTGCTCCAGCCGATCGTCGACCAATGCCCTGGCGTAACGCGGAAGTGTTTGATCACCGCCTCCTTCACGTCGGTGGACAGCCAGGAGTCGGCCTGTGGACCATGAGGAACGTCGGTGCACTCGGTGTCGCGCGGTTGCGCGATGGACAGCGGTGGTATCACCGCGACGAATGGCTTGACCTGACCTGATTTGATCGCCTGCGTGGCGTTGCTGCCCAAGGTCAGGGTTTTGAAGATTCCCGCCGGAGTGCCGGGCTGCCCGGGCAGCACCATCAAGACCGGGAATCTGGTGTTCGTCTGCGCGGCAGCCTCGTACTCAGGTGGCAGCCAGATAAGTACCTGTTCCGTCGCACCCGAGACCTTCCCACGCACAGTCAGGATGCTGACGCGGCCCTGACTGCCATCGGGGGGAACTAGCTGTCCGGCGTCGGCGACGGCGACGACCGGCCCACCGCCGTGTTGATGCCCCAGCAGGTCGTCCCATGAGTCGTAGAACATGAACGCGCGGTTCAGGGCAATACCGGCAGCCAGCACAGCGACAGCCTGACAACACAGAATCATGCCAATTCGTAGCGCCGCTCCGGCGACTCGACCGGGGAGGCGCCGCCAACTGAGCGCTAGTGCAATCGGCAAGGCGATAGCCACGATGACGAGCACGATCGTCAAGGGAGCCCCAGTCAGACTCACATTAAATAGCACGGCTAACGATTTGGTTACGTTCCCTCACGGGCTGGCGACGAGTCTGGCAGCCTCAGCACGTGTCGCAGGTGCCGAAGATCTCCAGGTCGTGGCTGATCTCCCGAAAGCCGTATTGCTCCGCAACGGCATTCGCCCACCGCTCTACGGCCGGTCCAGAGACTTCGACCGTACGACCACAGACGCGACAGACCAGATGATGATGGTGTCCGGTCGAGCACCGGCGGTACGCCGTCTCACCCTCGTTGGTTCGGATGGCGTCGAGGTCCCCAACATCGTTCATGAGTTGCAGAGTCCGATAGACGGTGGTCAGGCCGATGCGTTCGCCGTGATGACGCAGGTCGTCGTGAATCTGTTGCGCCGTCCGAAAGTCGTGTTGATCCGCCAGGATCTCCTCGACCGCGGCGCGCTGCCGGGTACGGCGCTGGGCACCTGACGGTTTGGCCGTCTCAGCTTTCGAAACAGGCCTCGTCTCCGTTTGCTCCTCGGCGGCAACGGCCGGGCGCGGCTCAGTGCTCATCGTAGTGATCGGCATGGACGGCGTGCCGATGACCTTCATGGATGAAATCGGTGTGATCACCGTGCTGCACCGCCGGATGCCCACAGCCTGGCGCATGGCGGTGAGGATGGTTCTCGGTGATCGTGTGAGGCGCCACAAGTTCATCGTCGTCGACCAGCTCAGGGAGCACGGCTGCTGCGTTGCGCCGTCGCAGGAGATAGGAGACGGGCCAACTCAGCATGAAGACCGCGATGGCCAACAAGACGATAAAGGCGCCAGGCGCAGCATTGACATAGAACGACGCAGCGGCGCCCCCGACTGCGGTCGCAACGCCAATGCCTACGGCGCAGAGCAGGGTGGCAGTGAAGCCGCGTACCAGGTTGCGCGCAGCGGCAACCGGAATCACCATCAGCGCACTCACCAGCAGTAAGCCAACCGTCCGCATTGCCAACGCGACCGTGACGGCGGCGAGACTCACCACGGCGATGTTGTAGAGCCGTACCGAGAGGCCTTGGGTACGAGCGAACTCTTCGTCGGTGGAAACCGCGTACAACTGCGGGGCCAGCCCAAGGGTGGTCACCAAGATCACGATAGCGAGCACCGCGATCAGCTGCACATCCCCTGGAGTCACGGTGGTGAGGGAGCCGAACAGGTACTGCGCCAAGCCTCCGGCGCCGATACCGGAGATGCCCGAGAGGAAGACTCCGGCCGCCAGGCCGCCGTAGAACAAGACGGCTAGGCCGACGTCGCCGGTCGCTTTGCCGCGCTGCCGGAGGATCTCGACAACGACTGCGCCTGCGACGCAAGCGGCGACGGCAATGGGAATGGGTGCCGAGCCGGTCAGCAGCGCCAAGCCGACGCCCGCGAGAGCAACATGGCCGAGGCCATCCCCCAACAGACTCAGCCGCCGTTGCACGATGTAAGTGCCGATGGCGGGTGCGATAAGCCCAGTGAGTAGCGCCGCGATCAACGCGCGCTGCATGAATGGGTAGGACAAGATTTCGATCATGGCGCACCGCCTAAGAGCGTTTCCGCACCTTGATCGTGATCATCCTCAGCCGGCTGACCATGATCGTGATGTGGGTGGCTCCCGAAGCGACGATGCTGACCAAGATCACCTAGTGGCCCGTCATGAACAACGCGGCCGGCGCTCAAGACGACAGCGCGGTCAATAAGGCTGCCGAGCGGCCCGACCTCGTGCAGTACAACCAGCACGCTGGTGCCCGCCGCCAACAGTCCGGCCAATACCTCTGCCAGTACTCGCTGATGCTCCAGGTCAACTCCAGAAGTGGGCTCATCCAAAATCAAGAGATCGGGATCACCGGCAAGCGCCCGGGCAACCAGCACTCGTTGCTGCTGGCCGCCTGACAGTCGAGCGATATCGCTGTTGAGGTGGCCGGCCAGTCCAACGAGAGTGACGGCGTTGTCTACGGCGTCCCGGTCGGCTCGGCTCAGTGGACGGAAGGGCCGTCTGCGCGCCAGGCGACCGGCGGCGACAACCTCTTTCACCTTCGATCCAGCGAGCTGGGCCAGTGAACGTTGCGGCACATAACCGATGCGGGACCAATCTCGGAAGTCGCGCAATGGTGCGCCGAAAAGTGTCACTGCACCCCGCTGGTAGGGGAGCAGCCCGAGCAGTGTACGGACCAGGGTCGACTTTCCGGAACCGTTGCCGCCCATCAAGGCCACCGCCTCGCCCGCGCGTACCGAGAGGTCGACGCCGCGCAGCACCGGAAGTCCGCCACGTTCGACCGTCAGGTCGTCGGCCTCCAGTACCGTACGTGCTCCTATGAGCATCCCCCGGCCTTTCGCAGTGCCGCCAAGTTGGCGGACATGACGGACAGGTAATCGGTTCCACGCGAGCGATCAGTGATGCCCTCGATGGGATCCAGCACATCGGTAGCCAAACCAAGATCACCAGCAATCGCGTGGGCGACCGCCGGCGACACCAGTGTCTCTGAGAAGATCGTCGTCAGCCCGTGTTCTCTGGCCACCCGCTGAACCTGGGCAATCCGTGCCGGTGAGGGCTCGGTATCGGGGTTGAGGCCAGCGATAGCAATCTGGGTCAGGTGATATCGCTGAGCCAGGTACCCAAAAGCCGCGTGAGTCGTAATGAACTCAGTTCGTTCACAGTCACCAAGGCCCAAGCGGAACGAGCGATCAAGCCGGCGCAGATCATGATTGAGCTCGGCCGCGTTCCTGCCGTAGTCACCCGCATGATCGGGATCGATGGCCGAAAGCCGTTTCTCCACCGCCTGAGCAATGCGACCAAGCGCTGTCGGATCCAGCCATACATGCGGATCCAAAGCGGGGTGATCATTACCGGACGGTGCGTAGCCGCGATCGTCACCGGTCGCCGCCAATGGCCGTAACGGCACGATAGTCGTGGTGTCGATCACCTGCGCGTTTTCGCTCTGCACCACAGCCTCATCAACTGCTGGCTGAAAGCCCTTCTCATAGATCACGAGGTTCGCAGTGGTCAGGCTTGCGACCTGCCGAGGCGTCAGTTCGAGATCATGCGGCTCGGCTCCTGGCTGCGTCAGATTGGCAACCATGGCGTGATCGCCAGCGACGCGCTGGGCGAGGAACTGTAGTGGATAGAACGCGGTGACGATGGTCAGCTCGTCGCTGGTTTGTGTGGACACAGTGCTAGACGATCCGGACGTTGCACATCCCGTCGCAGCGAGCAGGACGAGCATGCCGGTAAGCAGGCTCAGCCTTTGAACCCTAACCGACATGAGAACCATTTTCATTAAAGTACTCACTCAAGTCAAACGGCCATCTCTCCACCGACCTGTCAGCTTCTCAGCGTGCTATAGCCCTCTGAAAAGCTGACAAGTCGGAGTTGGCAGAGTGCCGCCTATGCCCAAGAACCATTTCGGCGAGCGCATTGCCGAGCGCTATGACAAGACAGCTGCCGACATGTTCGATCCTTCGGTTGTCGACCCAGTCGTGGACTTTCTAGCCGAGCTGGCATTCGACGGTACGGCGCTCGAACTAGGCATCGGCACCGGCCGGATCGCGCTCCCGCTTGCCGAGCGCGGCATCCGCGTACACGGCATCGATCTGTCCGAGGCAATGGTGGCGAGGCTGCAATCCAAGCCCGGTGCAGACCAGATCAGTGTCACGATTGGTGATTTCGCCAAGACAACGGTCGACGGTCGTTTCTCGGTTGCCTACCTGGTCTTCAACACGATCATGAATTTGACGACGCAGGACGAGCAGGTCGCCTGCTTCCAGAATGTCGCCGCCCACCTGACGCCGGGCGGCTGTTTCGTGATCGAAGTCGGCATACCGGATCTGCAAAGGCTGCCACCCGGTGAAACTGTCCGAGCCTTTACAGTGAGCGAGAACAGGCTCGGTTTCGATGAGTACGACATCGCGTCCCAGGGCTTGATCTCCCATCATTACTGGGTCGTCGATGGAAGGCTCGAGGTCTTTTCGCCACCCTTCCGCTACGTCTGGCCGGCTGAGCTTGATCTGATGGCACGGCTTGCCAGGATGTCGCTACGGGAGCGCTGGGGTGGCTGGAAACGCGAACTCTTCAGCAGCGAAAGCACGAGCCACGTCTCGGTTTGGCAGAAACCCGCTTCGCCCTCCCAATAAGTACTTGGGCGTGAAGCCCATGGTGTGCGCCTTCGACAGGCTCTATGGCGCATGACTGGGCTCAAGGCGCATGAGCGGAGCTCATGGCGCATGGGCCGGACGAAGTCCGCGCTTGGTCACCTCGGTGAGCCGCTCAAGCAGTCGGTCGAAGACATGCGTGCGGTCAAACTGCAGCCCATGAGCACGAGCCCGCTCAGCCATCTCAGTCTGCTCATTACTGGGCATGGTGACCGCCAGATCCAGCGCGTCGGCGATCGAGTGCGGACTGCTAACCGGAACGATCATGGCAGTGTCGCCGACCGCCTCGCCGATCCCACCAGTGTTGGTGGTGATCACTGGACCACCGCCAGCCAACATCTTCTCCACCAGGGCGATGCCGAAGGTCTCGACGAACTCAGGTCGCGGCTTGCTCGGCAGCACAAAGGCAGAGCAGCCAGCCATCAGGTGCGGTTTCTCGTTATCACCGACATCGCCAAGAAAGCTGGTCCGATCCGCTACGGGAGTCGCTGCGGCGAACTCGCGGAGATACTGTGCCTCGGGTCCATTACCGGCGATCACTAGCCGCAGTTCCTTGCACGCTGGGCTGGCGGTAAACCCGGTGATCAAGTCATCGACACCCTTGGCGTGGGTCAGTCTGGATAAGAAGAGCACATAGCCATCCCGCATCAGTCCTCGCCGGCCGAGAGCCTCCGCCGTCTGCCTGGGGTTGAGGTCGAGATAGGCCGCGGTGTTGATGGCGGGGTAGGAGATCGCGACCCGCTGCCGGCAGCGTTCTGCAAAGCAGGTGCCATGGCGTCCGTCGATCTCCTCAGCAGAGGAGATGATCAACTCCTTGGTGTACTCCGATACAGCAACAGGCAGGTCGTTACCGAGATAGGCCGACAGCACCTGCGCAGCCGCGCCAAACCGTCCATCGCCAGCACATGAGCGGACGACGTTCGTGACATCGGAGCCAACCGCCTCCGCGATAGTGGCGACAGGGACCGGCAGACCTGTGGAACGGGCGATACCTAGCGCCTCCGACACGGCAAGCGTGTGCGGGCTCAGATAGAGCGACATGCAGACTGTCGGAACTCCGTCGGTGAATAACTCGACGAGACGTCCGGTGATGCCTGCGAGATGGCGACCGTCAGGCACCTTATAGTCCCCGACCGGGTTGGGGCGTTCCACTTCGATGCCGGTGCTATATGGCAGAACGCCGTCCAGCGGCTTCAGCGGGAGGCCCGACACGGCCAGCAGATCTAGCGGCCAGGTGACAATCCGGACATCTGTGAAGCCGCGTTGCAATGCGACCTCGGCCAGATTCCGTGCCTCACCTGAGTGTCCGCAGATGACCGGATCGGCGCGGACAACGATCACGAGCCGACGCTGGTACAGCCTCGAACCTGACGTTGTGTTCCTCGACGCTGTCATCATTTGACCCCCTGAATGATCATCGGTGTCGCTGTGGCGTGGTTGCTGGAGCCGGTACGACCGCGGAGACGCTGGGATTGCCGGCGTCGATTTGTGACATTGATGGCGGGCGGGTTGTGGTGCCCCAGTCCGAAGGTTCTGACCCAAGGTGCAGTCGCAGATGCCCACCGCGGTGCAGCTCACGTGCGGTCAGCCACGTTCGATCCAGGGTTTCTCCGTTGAGGACGGCTGACTGCACATACTGCGTTGGACCACCGGCTGCAGGCTCGACGAAACCTGAACTCTCGATCGCCAGCTCTCTGTCGGCGAACGCAATCTGGGACTCGGCAAACGACGGTGAGTTGATCAGATAGAGGCTCTGGCCCGCGACGGGAAAGAGGCCGAGCGATGCCCAGACATACCACGAGCTCAAGCCGCCGGAGTCGTCGTTGCCAGGCAGCCCGCCTCGGCCCAGACCGAACATGTTGTTGACGGCGGCGTGCACCACCTCTGCCGTCCGGTCGGGCCGGCCGGCGTAGTGATAGGCCCACGGCGCTTCCATGTCAGGTTCGTTGTTGAGCCCTTCGAAACGATTGAGCGCGTACCCTGCTGCCAAGTCCGCTCCGCTTGGGCGTTCGCCCAACTGCTTGACAGGATCGGCGCCGTAGCCGAAGAAGCGGTCAAGCAACCCGACGAAGACGTCATCGCCTCCGGCAAGGTCGATGCGCGCCTTCATGTCGTGTAGCAGGCGGAACGAGTAATTCCACTTTCCGCCTTCGTAGTAGGTCGAGTCGAGGAGCAGGCCATCGGCACGGTTGAATGCGTTGGCCCACTGGCCGGCCAGCCGTTCGAACTGCATGGCGAGCTGGTTATCGCCGACGTAATGGGCAACCTTTGCCGTGCATTGGTAGCCGCAGGCCAGGTCGAGGGTATGCGCGATCGGCTCAGCAAGACCTCGGAACAGATAATCCTCGCCGTAGCTGCGTCGCAGGTCGGCGTCCATGTGACACAGCGCCCAATCCCAGTCGATGCCCGGCACTCCGAGCTGGCAGAGATCGGCGAGAAAGGTGTGGGCCAATGCGCTGCCTTGCCGGGAGAACCGGTCTGCGCCCTTGGCCATCCGGTAGCCGATCGGCAGGTTGCCTTCTTCCTCGCATATCGACAGCAGTGCGTTGGCCAGCTCAACAGCCCGAGCTGGAAACAGTGCAGTGATCAACGGCAGCTGGGTGCGATAGATGTCCCACATCGTGCAGATGTCGAACACAAACGGCCCGTCACCAGGCCACATCGGGCTTTCCTCGGGCGCGAAGCATGGCTTGATCAGCGAATGGTAGACAGCGGTGGAGAAGATCGTTTGCCGCGTCGTGGAGGGCGCGTCGATCTTGATCTTGTCGAGATGTTGCCGCCAGGCGGTTGCCGTCTTGCGGCGTCGGCTGTCGAATGCGGCCCGTCCGGATCCGAAGTCGGCGTGAAGGTTCTGCTTCGCTTGATCTACGCCGCGCAGCGAGAAACCGAATCGCAGCTCGAGCACCTGCCCGGGCTGGGTTGGTCCACGCCACATCAAACCGAAGGGTCGCAGCGTGGTCGGTCGTATGCGGTCGAAATCCAATCGGGTGCCTCCGGGCATCAGGCGCCGGTCGTACCACAACAGCTGCCGCCAATCGCCCGCGTCACACTCCAGGTGCACCGCGAGCGGGGCACCCTCTACGACGATCTCGGCTTGGGCCACGCCAGGCGCAAGAGACTCGATATGCGCACGCAGCGGCACCGTCGCGCCGTACGGAATGGCCAGCCCGCCCATGGAGAAGTCGATCACCAGCCGTGCGTCGCGATGCGCTGGAAAGGTGTAGCGGTGTACCGCGCTCTTAGGGCCAGCGGTGAGCTCGCAGCGTATGCCCGAACTGAGTGTCGCGGCGTAGTAGCCCGGTTCGGCCCGCTCGTCGAGTAGCTCCCAGGTATTGCCGAGATTGTCCAGCGGCTCCTCCATGGGAGTGACCCGGAAGTAGTTGTAGTACTTGCGGATCGCTCCGGTGCCGGACTGCTGAAAGTGGGTGAAGCCGGAGGCGATCTGGGTGTCGTAAAGCTGGGAAGGCACTCCTTCGGTGCTCAGCTGATAAAGCCCGTAGCCGGTGGGGTAGGCGCCGGAGTACGCGCAAACCGACACCATGCCGAAGGGATAGGTTGCGCCTGGATGGGTGTTGCCAACCTGCGGCTTGGGCCACCACCAGGTTCCGGCCAGCCCCTGTGGGGCAGGGATTTCTGTTACCGAGCTGCCAATGAACGGATCTACGTGCTCGAGCAAGGCTTCCCCCTCCTTGTCGGGCGGCGATCTCCCCGACCGTAAGGGTGCTGCGTTTCAAACGGGTTTCGGTGGCATGACAGTCTCGTGGACCACGACCCTCTGCCGAAACCTACGTTCACGCAGATTGCCTACGGTCTGCATAGGTTGCAACCCATGCAGACCGTCAGGAAACTACGCAAACGTAGGCTTCAGCACCGGGTCCCGGAGCATCCGGCCCGGCTGCTACCTGAAGCGGCTATGACGGTGTGCAGCGAGCGGCTGAGCGGCATCCGATGACGCGACTGAGGCCGGTGCTCCTACGCTGAGGGGCGATAACCTAGTGCGCTGGACTCCATCCCAGCCGGGGATGGCGCCGCGATACGTCTGGAGAACAAGTACGTGACCCCGACCAGCCGCCTCGACAGTGTGATCAATCTGTGTAAGCGCCGTGGCTTCGTCTTCCCTGCGGGAGAGATCTATGGCGGCACGCGCTCGGCCTGGGACTACGGACCGCTTGGCGTCGAGCTGAAGGAGAACGTCAAGAAGCAGTGGTGGCGGTCGGTGATCACCGAGCGCGAGGACATTGTCGGTATTGACTCGTCAGTGATCTTGCCTCGTCAAGTGTGGGTCGCCTCCGGGCACCTCAACGCCTTCCACGACCCGCTCACCGAATGTCTGTCGTGTCATCGACGCTTTCGCGCCGACCACCTCGAGGAAGATTTCGAGGCACGTAAGGGCCGCAAACCCACTGGCTTCGACGAGATCACCTGTCCGCACTGCGGCACCCGCGGTCAGTGGACCGAGCCGCGAGACTTCAACATGATGCTCAAGACCTATTTGGGTCCGGTCGAGGACGAATCCGGGTTGCACTATCTGCGACCAGAGACCGCTCAGGGCATCTTTGTGAACTTCGCCAACGTCGTTCAGGCGACGCGTAAGAAGCCGCCTTTCGGCATCGGGCAGATTGGGAAGTCTTTCCGCAACGAGATCACGCCCGGCAACTTCATCTTCCGTACGCGGGAGTTCGAGCAGATGGAGATGGAGTTCTTCGTCAAGCCGGGCACCGACGAGGAGTGGCACCAGTACTGGATCGACGAGCGCACACGCTGGTACACCGATCTTGGCCTGGCGCGTGAGAACTTGCGCCATTTCGAGCATCCCAAAGAGAAGCTCTCGCACTACTCGAAGCGGACCGTCGATATCGAATACCGGTTTGGCTTCCCGGCCGGCGACTGGGGTGAGTTGGAGGGCATCGCCAACCGGACCGACTTCGACCTATCGACCCACAGCCAGCATTCCGGGGTGGATTTGTCCTACTTCGACGCAGTAAGCGGCGAGCGGTACGTCCCGTACGTCATCGAGCCGGCAGCCGGACCCAACCGGGCGATGATGGCGTTCCTGGTGGACGCCTACGACGAGGATGAGGCGCCCAACACCAAAGGTGGAGTCGACAAGCGTACGGTGCTGCGGCTCGATGCCCGGCTCGCGCCGGTCAAGGTTGCCGTCTTACCGCTGTCTCGCAACGAGGCCCTGTCGCCCAGAGCGCGGGACCTCGCGGTCCGGCTGCGGCAGTTCTGGAATGTCGAGTTCGATGACGCACAGGCCATCGGCCGTCGCTACCGCCGACAGGATGAGATTGGTACGCCGTACTGCGTCACGGTCGATTTCGACACTCTCGACGACCATGCGGTCACCGTGCGTGAGCGCGACTCGATGACTCAGGAGCGAGTGTCGGAGGACAAGGTGACCGAGTACCTCCTGCAGCGGCTGGTCGGTTGCTGACGCGTATGCACCCTGAGCTTGTCGATATGCGCCCTGAGCTTGTCGAAGGGCCAATAGCAGGGCTTCAGGCTCAGCCCGCATCACTCAACATCGGGCCTATCGCAGTCGATCCGCCGGTGGTCCTGGCGCCGATGGCTGGCATCACCAACGCGGCGTTCCGTCAGCTATGTCGGGAGCAGGGTGCGGGGCTCTACGTCTGCGAGATGATCACCTCGCGCGGACTCGTGGAGCGCGATCGCAAGACATTGTCGATGCTCCAGTTCGATCCGGGGGAGCGCGTCCGGTCCGTCCAGCTGTACGGCGTCGACCCGACGATCATGGCCCAGGCCACCGACATCCTCTGCAATGAATACGGCGTAGGTCACGTCGACCTGAACTTCGGTTGCCCGGTTCCCAAGGTCACCCGAAAGGGCGGTGGCGCAGCGCTGCCGTACAAGCGCGACCGACTCCGGATGATCTTGGAGTCCACGGTCAAAGCGGCGGGGCGTTACGGCGTACCGGTGACGATCAAGACCCGGATCGGCATCGATCATGATCATCAGACGTTCCTGGACGCCGGCCGGATTGCTGAAGAGTCCGGTTGTGCGGCAATCGCACTTCATGCTCGGACCGCGCAGCAGGCGTACGCGGGACAGGCCGACTGGAACGCGATCGCAGCGCTGAAAGCACACGTCTCGATTCCGGTGCTCGGCAACGGCGATATCTGGGAGGCTGCCGACGCACTGCGGATGATGCGCCAGACCGGAGTCGACGGCGTCGTCATCGGCCGCGGCTGCTTGGGCCGGCCGTGGCTCTTTCGAGATCTGGCCGATGCCTTCGCTGGCCGCCACGCCCAAACTCTGCCCAACCTCGGCGAGGTGACGCGCATGCTGCGTCGCCATGCCGAACTGCTGGTTGGCTTGTCAGACGAGCTACATGGCCTGAGTGACTTGCGTAAGCACATGGCCTGGTACTTCAAGGGCTTTCCCGTCGGCGGCGAGCTGCGGCACCGCCTCGGGATGGTGGCCTCATTCGCCGAGCTGGATGATCTGCTTTCCCAACTCGACCCCGACGTCAGCTTTCCGACTTCGGAACTGGGATCGCCGCGGGGTCGGCAGGGCGCGCCACGTGCACGGGTGGCACTGCCTGACGGCTGGCTGGTCGAGACGTCCGGTCGTGATCTTGACCTGGGAGCTGCGGAGCAGGGCATTTCTGGTGGCTGAGGAGCTCACTCCTCGCGCCAAGGCCTGGGCGGAAACCATGGCTGGTCACCGTGATGGAGAACTGGTACGTGCCCACTCGGGTTTACCGGCCAGGCCCGGGCCGGGGCCGATAATGCATCGAGAACTCCGGGAAAAGTACGAGCGGGCGACGCTTCGACCCGGGTCGGCTTTTGCCGAAGGAGCGGGAAATCGGACGATCGCTGAGGAGCCGGACGACGAGCGCACCTGCTTCGAACGTGATCGTGATCGGATAGTGCACTCGACGGCCTTTCGCCGGCTGGCTGGTAAGACCCAGGTCGTCGTCTTCCCCACTGACCACCAGCGCACCCGACTTACACACGCTCTCGAGGTGGCTCAGGTCGCGACATCGATCGCCCGCGGCGTGGGCGTCAATGTAACCCTCGCCGAGGCGATCGCTCTCGGACATGACTGTGGTCACGGCCCTGGAGGACACGCCAGTGAGGATGCCTTTGATGTCTTCCTCCCTGAGGGATTCGACCATGGGCCATGGGGCGCCGACGTCGTACTGCAGAGCCTGAATCTTTGTGCCGAGACATTGGACGGCATCCGAAACCACTCCTGGTCACGGCCTGCGCCGCTCACGGTCGAGGGTCACATCGTCAGCTGGGCTGACCGAATCGCCTATTGCGCGCATGATCTTGAGGACGCGATCCGTGCTGGGATCATCGCCCCTGGTGATCTTCCCCAGGAAATCGTCGATGTGTGCGGACGGACCCGGCGAGACCAACTCAACACCTTTGTCCGGGCCATAGTCCGCGGGGTCGAGGAGCATGGAGAGGTTGGCATGCCCGCCCTCGAAGCCGAGGCATTGGCGAGGCTGCGCGCGTTCAACTATGAGCATATTTACGTCCGGCCTGCCTCACTCGCCCAGTCGCGGGCCGTCATCGATGTGCTGCATGCGCTGGTTGACTTCTACAGCGAGCATCCGGAACTGATCCCTGACGCGCCTGAGATTCAGGCGAAGTCCGACCCTGCCGTACGGACGGCGGTGACGTACGTGGCTGGGATGACGGACCGATACGCCTTCGACATGGCTGTGCGCCACCTCGACTGGCCGCCGGAGCGACTACCGACCGGCATCGACCGGGATACCTAAATTCCTTTCCAAGCTGCGAACAGCCAGCTCAGCCAAACGGCCGTGATAGCGGTCACAGGTGTGTTGTAATCGCCGCGTGGGGAAGCAGCGCGTACGCGGCATCAGCCGGGGGTCGTACGCCTGGCGGATCGCCGCAAGCCTGATTGGTATCGGCTTGCTGCTCAACGGCTCACTGCGCATGAGCGACGACGTCTGGCCGGTCGGTCCGCTCTCCCAGTACGCGTTCTCACCCGCCAAAGACACGACCATCGTGATCACCCGCGTTGAGGGTCTGCTCGCGGATGGCCGCCGGATCGACTTGCCGCTTCGCGTCGAGACAGCAGGGATCAGTCGCGCCGAAATTGAGGCGCGCATCCCAGAGATCACCACTGATCCATCCCTGTTGCGTTCGGTGGCTGACGGATGGAGCTCTCGACATCGAGGTGAACCGCCGCTATGGCGGGTTTGGCTAGTCCAAGATCAGACCCGGCTGGTCGACGGACGTGTTGGCACCACCCGACTAGTTGAGCTCGCGGCCTGGGAGCTGCCCTCATGAGCATGCTGCGGTCGGTCGGCTCCTGGTTCCTGCCCGTACTCCCGGAGTCCCGGGTGGCCGTGCTGCGTACCGTGTTCTATCTCTTCGTGATCATCGACATGCATCTGTTTGTGCGGGACCCCATTCCGCTGAGCAGACATCCTGAGCTGTACCGCCCGCTGATGATCGAGCGGGTTTTTCACCTGCCGCCACCCAGCCTGCCGTTGACGCTCACCCTCTATGTGATCTTGATGGTGTGTTGTCTGGTGGCGGCGGCCAACATCATGCCTCGACTGGCCGGTGGTGTGGTTGCCGCAGCCTTCACGTGGTGGACGGCGATCGGCATGAGCTACGGCAAGGTTGACCATGATCATCTTGCGCTCGTGGTGGCGTTGTGGGTGTTGCCGACGGTAGGTGTGATCGCGGACCGCTGGCGCAGCACTGAGCGCTCGGCACAAGCCGGATGGGCGCTCAAGTGCATTCAGATCGCTGTTGTCTTCACCTATTTCCTGTCAGCACTCACCAAGATCCGGAGTGGCGGTTGGAGCATCACTAGTTGGCCGGAGAGCTCGATCTTGCTCTGGGCGATCGTTCGGCGACCACACGGGCTCGGTCAGTTCCTGTTGCCCCATCCAGAGCTTTTGCACCTCATGCAGTGGTTTTCATTCACTGCCGAGCTGACGGCGGTAGTGGTCTTATGGCTGCGCGGGCGAGCACTGCTGGCCGCCGCCGTGTTCTGGATGGGCTTCCATGTCTTCACCTTGGCGATGTTGTACATCCACTTCGCGCCGACCGCGATCTGCTGGCTGGCGTTCGCGCCGCTAGAGAGACTTGGTCCTTGGCTGCGTGGGGTCAGGGCCAGTCGGAGGGCCAGTCGGAGGCAGCGCGCAGGCCGGAGATCCGCCCGGCATCCGGTGCCGGTTCTTCGCGATCAGGCGGTAGACGGCGGCGGCTAATGCCTGGATGCCAGGGAGATTCATCAGGTGGCCAACGGCTGCATAACTGCCACCGCGGAATTTGAGCCACTCGGCGAAGACCGCCGCGCCACCGTAAATGGTCCCGTCCGGGGTGATCCACAAGGCTTCGCGTTGGGTCCGCTCCGCCGTGGTGCCGAGTGCTGCGAGATCCGTGAACTGCCACGGCACCAGCCGGGGATTGGGCACCTCCGGCCGGTGCAGCCGGCGGCCCAGCCAGTTCGCGCTGGAGGTGCAGAAGGCGCAGTCTCCGTCATAGATGATCCACGGCACGTCACGAGCCATCCCGGGTTCGGACCTTTCTCTCTGGCCGCGCTTTGCGGAAACCTACGTTCACGTAGCTTGCCCGCGGTCTGCGTAGGTTGCAACGTATGCAGACCGTAAGGAAACTGTGCAGACCCTCGACCCAACAGAATCCGGTCAACGTTTGGTCGCCAGGTGATAAGTGACCACTTTTGCGTGAGGGGGTCGCTTAGTCGGGGGCCCGAAATAGACTCCCGACCGTGGGCGGCCGGATCAACGAAGAAGACATCGCCGCCGTACGCGACCGGGCCCGGATCGAGGAGGTGGTCGGCTCGTACGTGACGCTTCGCAGCGCGGGCGGCACGATGAAGGGCCTCTGCCCCTTCCACGACGAGAAGACTCCCAGCTTCCAGGTGACACCCTCTCGGGGCTACTGGTACTGCTTCGGTGCCTGCGCCGAAGGTGGCGACGTAATCGACTTCATGCGCAAGATCGACAACTTGAGCTTTGTGGAGGCGGTCGAGCGGCTTGCCGATCGGGTCGGCATTCAGCTGCGCTACACCGACGAATCCGGGCCGCGCCTCGAGGCCGGCGCGCGTACCCGGCTGGCGGAGGCGGTGCGGCTGGCGGCGGAGTTCTTCGCCGAAAGTCTTTCTAGCCCGGACGCTGTCGTTGCCCGGCAGTTTCTGTCCGACCGGGGTTTTGATCGCGAGGCGGCGGAGCGATTCCAGGTTGGCTTCGCACCCCGGGACGGGCGCGCGCTCATGCACCATCTCCGCGGCCGTGGGTTCTCTGATGTCGAGTTGGTCTCGGCCGGTCTGGCGCGGGAATCCGGTTGGGACTTCTTCCAAGGCCGCGCAATGTGGCCGATCCGCGACTCAGGCCGGCAGGTCGTTGGGTTTGGGGCGCGCAGGCTGTTCGACGACGACCGGATACCGGCCAAGTACATCAACACTCCGGAAACGCTTCTCTACAAGAAGTCTCATGTGCTCTATGGGCTGGAGCTTGCACGCACCGCGATTAGTAAGAAGAGTCAGGCGGTGGTCGTCGAGGGCTACACCGACGTGATGGCGGCCCACCTGTCGGGCGTTGACACCGCAGTTGCTTCGTGCGGCACCGCCTTCGGTGATGATCATGCTCGATTGCTGCGGCGCCTGATGGGCAATCATGACGCCTTTCACGGCGAAGTGATCTTTACATTCGATGGCGACGAGGCGGGCCAGGCCGCTGCGCTGAAGGTCTTCGCTGGTGATCAGAACTTCGTGACCCAGACCTATGTGGCCATTGAGCCGACGGGCCTTGACCCCTGCGACTTACGACTGCAGCGTGGGGATGCGGCTGTTCGCGAGCTCGTTGCCCGCCGAATCCCGTTGTACCGCTTCGTGATGACCAACATCTTGAAGCAACATGATCTTGATCGCGTCGACGGTCGTATTGCAGCGCTGCGTTCGGCGGCCCCCCTCGTCGCGAGCATTAGGGACAATGCGCTGGTTTCTGGATACGCCCGCGAGCTGGCTGGTTTGCTAGGCATGGATATCGATGAGGTCCGTGCCGAGGTCATGCGTGCCGCAGCCAAGTCCGGCCGGCGGCCGGCAGTGGGCAGGCAAGCGGTCGGTGATTCCCAGCACGCCACCCAGCCGGGAGCCGGCCCAGCGCTTCCGTTACTGCCGAGCCCCAACGATCGGCTGCTCGTGACCGAGCGCCAGACGGCCAAGCTGTTGATTCAAAATCCTGACCTGTTTCCCGACGCTTGGGACGGCCTCACGACAACCGACTTCACTCACCCGGCGTATTCGGCCGTCTTCGCGGCGGTGGAGAAGGCGGCGGTCGAGCTGGGCGGTGCCAGGGTGACCGCCGACACCGAGTGGGTGCATCGGGTCTCTGAGGCATGCGAGGCGGATGAGATTCGTTCCCTTGTTGCATCTCTGGCTGTCGAGCCGCTGCCCGTTCAGGGTGGTGTCACCGCGCGCTTTGTGACTGCCAATTCATCGGCGCTGCAGCTGCTCACAGTGATGCGTACGATCACGGCGTTGAAGTCCAAACTGCAGCGTACGAATCCGGTCGAAGCGCAGCACAAGTACAACCAGATGTTCTCCGAGCTGGTGGTGCTGGAAGCGCGGCGCAAGGCATTGCATACTCGCAGCATCGGCGCCGAAGACTGACTGTCGGGCGTTTTGACGCCTGTGCTGCGTAACGACCCCTCGAGTCGCTGTGTGAGCGGTCTTTTTGCCGGCTGTGTTGCGAAACGACCCCGCCCAAAGGAGCAACCGACACGCGGAGATCATTACGCTCCGAGCTGTTCAGCTCCCATACGATTTGATCACCGTTGAGTCGAATTGGGGGGTACGGGTGGAGCTGATGCTCGTTGCAATGCAGCTCAGCCCTGATGTCGCCCTCGTCGTGGCGGTCGTGATCATCGGGTACGTCGTTTGGGCCTTGTTCCGCTGATCTGAGGCGCGAGCCCGGCCCCTTCAGCAGCAGCCCTTGCTTCCGAGTCTGCTGTCGGTAACCCGAAGCCAGTTATCCACAGATTTGCTGCAACCAGGTGTTGCAAGTGCCCGTGATTGCCGCACAGTGTCGGCATGACCCAGCCCTTTGACGATCTAATCACTGAGCCGCTGCTGACACCGACTGACGTTGTGGAGCTGCAGCGCCTCATCGAGGCGGGCCTGCTGGCGCGGGACGTCCGGCTATCCGGCGGCCGTTTTGGCGATGCAACTGATCAGGAACTGTCAGCGCTGGAAGATCAAGGAGTGCTGGCTCGGCAGCGCTTCATCAAGGCCAATCTTGGATTGGTCGGCATGATCAGTCGTCAGCAGGCAGCCCGCAGTCAGCTGCCGGAAGCCGAATTGTTCCAAGAGGGATGTTTGGGCTTGATCACGGCGGTCGAACGATTCGACTACGCGCAAGGCAATCAATTCTCTACCTATGCGCTGTTCTGGATCCGCGCGTTCGTCAGCGCGGCCACAGCCAAGCTGTTGGGAGCAATGAACCTCCCGACTAGCCGGGCGGAGCAGCTTCGAGCCGCACATGGACTGGAGGCAGAACTCACCCAAAGCCTGGGTCGCCCGCCAACGCTCAACGAACTCGCTGTCGCGCTTGGCCGAAGCGAGGATTGGACGGCCGGGCTGCTTTCTCATCAGCGGCCGCGATCACTGGAGCTTGTCGATGGCACCACATTGGAGCGCCTTCATGCATCCGATGAGCTGGACCGAGCACTTGCCGAGCCCTTCGAGATGCGGGAGTTGCTCTTTCGGCTGGACGAACTGGATCGCCGCGTACTGGAGCTTCGACTGGGATTCGCCGATGGCGAGGCCAAGACGTACGCCGACACCGCCCGGATACTGGGCATCTCAGTGACTCGCGCCCGCCGTATCGAAGCGCGGGCACTGGAGAAACTGCGCGCGTTTTGTCCACAGCAGGCATCCGCCCAACTATGAAACATTCAGTGTCTTCGCCGAGCACAATGGGCCGGGTGGGTAGCAAGCAGGCGCGCCGTTCAGCCTGGTGGTCGCGCAGCCGTGGGTTGCCTTTGACGGCCTATGACTCCTGGAGGACATCGCTTGCCGCCGAGTCGGGCCCACCCAGTCGAATATTGGCGTGGGCCACGAGTCCGACAGGGTTCTGTATTGCCAGTCCGGCCACATTCTCGTACGGCAGTGAGAATGCCTGGAAGCACATCGGCTGGCACGAGATCGAACGCGGCGGCTGGAATGCTGAGCTGCGTCAGCTGAACTGGGTGCTCTATACGGCTCCTGGGGAGGCGCCGGCACGGGGCTCGCTCGAGCTGACAGAACCCGGCCGGATGCCGGAGCTCTTCCGGGAGCGCGTCTTGGCAACGATCGCCGTCGAGAAGTTCGTGCCGCTTTCCGGCGAGCGCGGCGTCACTGTTACTGCGCGTCGCGATCTTGGTCCTGGTGGCGTGGTGTCTTGGCATGGCACCCTCACCCGTGGCCTGAGTTGGCAGACCCAGGGCGTAGCCGATGCTGTTGATCAAGCAATGGAGGAGGTCAGAGCGGAATACGATCTAGGTTGACCTGGCTGCTAAGGTACGTAGCCGCGTGGTTGTCAGTCCCCTGTAGCTCAATTGGCAGAGCATTCGGCTGTTAACCGAAGGGTTGTTGGTTCGAGTCCAACCGGGGGAGCTTGGCTGGGAGTTTACTATCTCAAGCCCCGCCCGCCCTTCTTGGAATGCGATGCACGATGCAAGCCACGGAGTGCCGCAGCGCAGGCCAGGCCCCCGCCGGCTCGAGGGATGCAATATTTGAGCTTGATGATCGGCTCCTCAGATATGCCACTCGATTCCTGGTCGGCGAAAAGCGGGAGCACCGCCGGTGCTCCAGGTGCGCTACCCCGGCCGCCGACGAGTTTTGTGGGACGGGAGCACGAACTGGCCGATGCGCGCCGCCTGTTAGTGCATAACAGGCTGCTGACACTGACCGGACCGGGTGGCTGCGGCAAGACCAGGTTGGCCATCGAGCTGGCGGCTGGCGTCGACGATGAGTATCCAGACGGCGTGCACTTCGTTTCCCTTGCCGGCATTACCGATCCGGCGCTGGTACTGCGATCAATCGCCCAAGGCGTCGGGCTGCAGGACTCGCGTGGGCGGCCCCTGCTGGAGCATCTCAGCGGCTACGTGCAGACGCGGAAGCTCCTTCTTGTCCTGGACAACTTCGAGCATCTACTGTCGGCCGGCGGGTTCGTCGCCGAGCTGCGCAACGCGAGCACCCAACTGCGGATCCTGGTCACCAGTCGTTCACCGCTGCACTTATCGGGCGAGCAAGAGTTCCCCGTGCCGCCGCTTGTGATGCCGCAAGCTGAGTCTGCTACCTCGCCAGCGGCCGTCGTTGCTTGTGACTCGGCGCGACTCTTCGCCGTACGCGCCGCCGCATCCGTGCCTGGATTCGTCGTGAACGATCAGAATGCCGACGCAATCGCGCGGATCGTGCACCGCCTCGACGGGATGCCGCTGGCGATCGAACTCGCGGCAGCGCGAGCCAAGATGCTCACGCCCGAGGCGATCTTGGGGCGCCTGGACCATTCGCTGGGCTTCTTAGTTGGCGGCGCCCAGGACGTACCGGATCGGCAGCGGACGTTGCGTGCCACGATCGCATGGAGCTACGACCTCTTGAGCGAAGGAGCGAGGCGGTTACTGGCGGCCTGTTCGGTGTTCCGCGGCGGTATCAACCTGGAGATGATCGAGACCGTTTGCGCGGAGGCGATGGACCTCGGCGTACCGATCCTGGACTCGCTGGCAGAGTTGGTCGACCAAAGCCTGCTGTCTCAGGCGCCAACGTCTATGACCGTGCCGCGGTACACAATGCTGGAGACGGTTCGCGAGTTCGCGGCGGAGTGGCTGGCTGAGATGGATGAAGTTGCCAGGATCCACGGGGCACACGCGTCGGCGTTCCGGCGCATTGCCGATGATCTTGATCGTCCTCCGTGCTGGCCCACGAAGCCAGGGTTGGACCATCTCGAGCTTGAGCACGACAACTTTCGCGCGGCCCTTGACTGGTATCAAACCGACTACCCGGCGGCCGCACTGCGTCTAGCCAACATGCTGACCGCATTTTGGTCCGCGCGCGGCCACTTTTCCGAGGGCAGGCGGCGTCTGGAGAACCTCATTGAACTCGTCCCAATCCAGGACAGCGAGCGGCTGGCCGG